>Ga0209345_10000033_pt1 | contig 241221 bp, 228 predicted proteins | sample Cruoilmetagenom7_FD_187294 | JGI IMG/M metagenome (GOLD analysis project Ga0209345, IMG submission 187294) | Oil polluted marine microbial communities from Coal Oil Point, Santa Barbara, California, USA - Sample 7 (SPAdes) (version 2) | ecosystem: Environmental > Aquatic > Marine > Oil seeps ... | reverse complement strand
TTTTGTTCAGCAGTGTAAGTTTGCCCTTTTTTTCTACTCATAATTTATCTCCATAATTCGTACTTATTTTAACTTTTTTGAAAATAAATCTTACTGAATTGGTGTCTTAGATTTTAGGGGCATTATAGTTGCATTTATACAACTTCAACCATACAAAATAAAGTAATAATTGGCAACATAAACAATGTAAAAATAAAGATAATCTTCTTTATTTTACACCATAAAAAACTCACCCATGATGTTTTTGTAAATGGTGGATTTACATCTGCATTCTTTTTGTCATTTCTAACTTCAAATAATATTTGTAAATAATCACACGAGTTATGATTTTCAGAACATTCCAAAATCTCATCATATTCAGTTTCGATTTTTGAAATTTTACTTTCATCTTTTTCATTTGATAGTTTTCTTAAAAGTTTTTCTATTTTAATATAAGTATTTTGTAGTTTTAATGACCTCTCTTTATAATTCATGGCAAAAATAAACACAGAAACTACGAGAATTAATATAGACAATATTAATGTCAAAATTTCATAATTAGAGGTATCATCTTTTATGCCAAGTATTGTTACTGTAATGATAAAAAAAGAGTAGTAAGCCAACAACATTTGTGAAACTAAATCATTAAATTTCAGTCTGTCAGATGCATTTATTCTTGATTTTCTCGTTTTCCAAAGTTTATCTTTTAAGTTCATAAATAATCCAGTTCATTATATAAGGTGTAAAGCCCCCAAAATAATAAGTAATAATTATGTCTTGAATAAGACCTATAAATAAAGTGTAAACACTTCTTAATTAGTTATGTCTCATAAATGAAACCTATTCTAAAAATAGAATAAGGAGCTTTACTAATGTATTATACCTATATAATGTCATAGATTCTATCACAATTGACAATTATATATAACTTTTGTACATTATTACAAGTAAAAAAATAGTATTGAATTAAAAAAAAATCTATGGATATAAATAAATCTTATAAATTAAGTTTTGAAAGTACGTATACAATAAGGTTATAAAAGATGGTGCGACCGGAGAGATTTGAACTCTCACACCCGTAGGGCACTACCCCCTCAAGGTAGCGTGTCTACCGTTCCACCACGGTCGCATTTAGAAGTATAAAGTGTTAGTCCAAAAAGGACTAACGAGGGTATTTATGTTAAATCTTAAAGATTAACCTAAATATGGGTTAGCATAAAGAGCGATTAACGCAATAACTAGTGCGTAAATAACTTGTGCTTCGATCATTGCAAGAGCGATGAACATTGTAGTCATTAGTTTAGCACCAAGACCTGGGTTACGTGCAGTACCAGCGATAGTAGCAGCAGCAGTATGACCCATACCGATAGCTCCACCAAGAGCAGCAAGACCAAGACCAAGACCAGCAGCGATCATTGAGTAAGCTTTAAGAGTTTGGTTTGCAACATCACCATCAGATGCCATTGCAGCAGTAGCAAGAGCTAGCATTAAAAATAGAACTTTTTTCATAAGTTTCTCCATATATAATTATTACAAATTTTTTCGGATAGCGTAACCTCATTTTGACATGAAGCAACCCAAACATAAATGCCTAGATTTCCCTACTAAAAATTGATACGCGAATTGTACAAAAAAAGTAATAAATTAGAGTTTAAACAGAGTATTATGCTATAAATAAGAACAGACCTAACAAAAGAATTACTGCTAAACTGCCATACTCTAAATACTTTTTTAAGTTGCTATTATAGTTTGATGTTTTTTTACGTATAGCGACACTTATTAATGCAGATACAAAAATTATTGTACTCATGCCTAAACTCATGACAAGCGCCGATAAAAATCCTGCATAATACAGACCAAGTGAAAGCGAAAATATAAATATAGTCACAGTCCCCGGACATGGGATAATTCCTGCTGAGATAATAAGTGCAGCATCCGTTGAGTTACTATCTACTTTACATGATGAGCAAGAGCAAGTCGTAGCGTGAGGAGTTGCACTAAAGCTCATAGTAGGTGTTTTCTCGATTATCTTGTACGCTTTATATTTTTTATATATAAGATACAGAGCTATACCGACAATAATCAGTGCCGATATTTTTGTTGTGTAATAGATGCTCTCATCTAAAAACTGCGCCAAGAATGTATCTACAACATAGTAAATTATCAAGGTAAGTAAAAAAGCTGAAAATGTATGTACAACTCCTATAGCCAATGATATAAATAGCGCTTTTGAGTATGAACGCTCATTGGATAAAAAATAACTCCCGACAAGTGTTTTGCCATGTCCTGGCCCCAAAGCATGAACCGCTCCGTATATATACGCAAAAAAGAGTAAGAACATATAAGTTAGTGGGTTCTTCTCATCTTTTATCGACTCAAAAAGAGACTTTATCTCTTCTATACTACTTTTGAGCATATTTTCTTGAAGAGTAGCTGTTTGTACATCTTCTTGCTTTTGAATTTTTGGTATAACTGTTTGGTTTTGCTCTTTTTTTATCTTAGGTATCTCTTTTTTTGCTTCTAATGGTGCGTAGCTAAAAAATATAGAAGCGGTAAAAAGGTAAAGATTTTTTTCATAATTTAGTCCATTCTCTTCTGTATTTACAGTAACAGATGAAGTTATAAAACGGAAAAAAGACTCATCATCTTCAAATGCAAACGACAACATCAACTTCTCTCTAACTTCTAAATCCACAAAGGAATCATATGAAAAAACAAGAAGGTTATTTTTCATCTTTAAATCAAAATTTTTGTAGTTTGGTTTTATTGATAAGCTCTCATTGTCTTCATAATTTGCATATTGGACTTTAGTAATCATTTTTTTTGGAATAAGGTAATCAAGCATTGCCTTTAACATCATGTCTAACTCATTACTATCAAGTTTAGCATTTGCATTTTTATCATACTGTTTTAACATTTCATCAGAGTATATATCGGAAAACTTCCACTGTGTGTGTATATTTACTAATTTTTTATTATCAATCTTTAAATCTAACGCTATTTCAGCAGTTGGAGTCATAAGTTGACATGTTGCACAACCATAAAGGAGTGTTTGAAAGAGAAGAAAATATACTAAAATCAATTTTTTCATTTTATCTTTACTCCAATCATAAAAATCATAAGCGAAAGTGCTGCTACTAAAATGATACATGCACCCGATGTTAAATTATAGCTATACGATATCCAAAGCCCGACAATTGTAAAAAATGTTGCAATAAATCCAGAACTAATCATCATCATATACAGCGATGAAGATAAACTTTGGGCGATGTATATAGGGATTGTAAGCAAGGCTATAACTAAAATAAGTCCTACTACTTTTATAGCAATAACGACTGTCAAAGCAGATAAAATAAGGATAAGTGTATAAAAAAGTTTTACATTTATACCACGAAGTGCTGCATATTCACTGTCATACGATACTGCTAAAATATCTCGATACCAAAATGTTACAATAAAAAGAACAACTATAAACAAGAGACCCATAAAATATAAGTCATCATCATTAACTGCTAAAATTGAACCAAAAAGATAACTCATCAAATCGACATTATATCCAGGTGTTAAATCTACAAATATTATGCCTATAGCCATTCCTACTGCCCATATAAGCCCTATAAAGGTATCTATCTTTTCTCGTTGATTAATCGTAACAAATGCCATAAACAGTGCTGCAATAACCGCGAAAACAGTTGTCCCCAAGAAAATAGAAAAGCCGCTATAAATTGCGATTCCTATGCCACCATATGCAGCATGTGCAATCCCTCCAGCTAAAAAGACCATTCTATTGACAACAATGAGAGAGCCGATTACACCCGATATTAAACTCACGAGTATCCCAGCGATTAAAGCGTTTTGCATAAAATCATAACTTAACGCTTCTATCATCTGCTCTTTCCTAGCATCTGCAAGAGTTCAACTTCACATATATGGCCATCATCTGTAGTAAACTCTTTTTTTATAGCACTTAAATCATGGAAGGCTAATTTTTTATTTATATGCGCTACTTTAGTGGCATAATCTAAGATAATTGATATATCATGACTTATTACTACAATTGTAACTCTTTTATTTAACTCTTTGAGTAACTTATATATACATTTTTGCCCATCTGCATCAATGTTAGAAGTTGGCTCATCAAGAAAAAGGATTTTAGGATTAGAGCAAAGAGCTCTTGCTATCATCACTCTTTGTCGCTGACCACCTGAGAGTGAGCCAATTTTGCTCTGTGCAAACTCTTCCATTCCAACTTGTTTGAGTAGATGCATAGCGTAAGCTATCTCCTCTTTTTTATATCCAATAAGAGCTTGTTTATGAGATTTCTGTCCCATCATCACAACTTCAATAGCTTTAATTGGAAAGTTTATATTCACATTTGTATTTTGCGGTACGTAACCAATTTCGGCAAGCTTTTTCTCTAGCGGCTGACTTAAAATTTTTATAGAACCTTTGTTTGTCTGGTATATCCCTAAAATAAGTTTTATTAGTGTGCTTTTACCTCCACCGTTTGGACCGATTAACACTAAAAAGTCTTTCTCAAAAACTTCTAGATTTATATCTTCTAAAACAAGTTCTTTATCATACGCAAAAGATACATTTTCTATCTCTATGATAGGTAAGTTAGTCTCTTTATTTATTTGCAATTGCTTTTGCCATGTTTATTAAATTTTTCGACCAATCTGGATTTAGAGGAGAGATTTTTTTCACAGAGACATTAGCCTCTTTTGCAATTATTTGAGCACTTTTATCTGAAAATTCAGGCTGTGTAAAAATCACTTTTACATTTTCCTCTCTTGCTTCATTAATAATCATAATCATCTCTTTTGCTTTTGGTTTTTTACCCTCAACTTCTACAGCAATCTGTGTAAGATTATACTCATTTGCAAAATAGCCCCATGACGGATGAAAGACCATAAACTTGCTATTTACTTTTATATCTTGTAACGTATATTTTATCTTATTATCTGTTTCTTCGATCTCTTTTATAAAATCATCCAAATTTGATTTGTAAAATTTCTCATTTGTCGGGTCTATTTGCACCAAAATCCTATAAATACTCTTTGCCATGATTTTTACATTTTTAGGTGAAGTCCATGTATGCGGATCAACTCCTTTATGATGATGTCCTGTTTCATGATGGTGCACTTGTTCATTGTGACTCTCTGTCATAGCTATTTTAGCAACAGAGTCACTTATGTTTACAAATCTTAGTTTTTTATTTTGTGATTTGAATCTATCGAGCCATGTTTTTTCAAACTCTATACCTATTGAAAAATACACATCAGCTTTTGATATAGAGATCATTTGTGATGACTTTGGTTCATAAGAGTGGGGAGAGTTTCCGGGCTTAACCATTAGAGTCACATCTACCTTCTCTTTTGCAATTTTTTCTACAAAAGTCTTCTGAGGCAGTATACTTACAATGACCATAGGCTTTGCATACACTGTGGCATTCAACACCACAAGCAGAACAAATAAAATCTTTTTCATCTTTATATCCTTATTAAATTTGTGAAATTGTACTTTCCATGCTCTTAAATGCAACTTAGTCGCAATAAGTAAGATAATCCAAAGATTAGAAATGCTACTATCCTTTTATGAAAACAGAAGAACTATTAATAGATAAAAAATTAAAATTGACTACTGCGAGAAAAGAGCTTTTGAACATATTTTCAACTGCTCACAAACCCCTTTCCTATGAAGAATTAAAAGAGAGCCTCAGCATGGATAAGGCCACTTTTTATAGAAATATCTCTAAATTTGAAGATGAGTCTATCATTCACTGTTTTGAATCCAATGATAAAAAAAGATACTATGAAATTCAAAATAAGCCACACTCTCATTTTATATGTAAGCTCTGTAATAGTATAAAGTGTCTACATCCAACAGATAATATATCCTTAGAAGGCTACATTATAGAAGATGTCATATATAAAGGAGTTTGCGATACATGCAACAGATAGAAAAATCTAAAACAGCTACCCTGCCGACAAAATATGGGAACTTCAATATAAGAGTATATAAACAGGACACTCAAGAGCATTTAGTAGTAACGAGTGAAAATTTTGAAGAATTACAAAACCCATACGTTAGAATTCACTCAGAATGTTTAACGGGTGACACTTTTGGAAGCCTAAAATGTGATTGTCAAAATCAACTAACTTTGGCTTTGAAATTTATGGCAAAAGAGGGTGGCCTGATAATATATCACAGACAAGAGGGACGAAATATCGGTCTACTCAATAAAGTCAATGCTTATGTTCTTCAAGATAATGGAAGAGATACCATTGAAGCTAATTTAGAACTTGGTTTTGGAGAGGATGATAGAGACTACTCGGTTGTAAAAGAGATTTTCACTGATTTGAAATTAACAGATATAAAACTCATTACAAATAATCCAAAAAAAATAGATTTTGTAAAAGATTTAGGTCTTAATATCACGGAGAGGATACCAGCTATAACTACTGTCGGTAAATTTAACAAAGAGTATTTAAATACTAAAAAAAGTCAAATGGGACATCTTTTGTAATAAAGAGATCCCAATATATATTTATGCACGACCTAAAGAGATTTTATTTCCTTTAAACTCTAGGATTTCAACCGTTACTTTATCACCTTCACTAAAAACGTCACTTACTTTATCTACTCTCTGGTCTGAAATTTTAGAGATATGCAGTAGTCCGTCCGTTCCGTCTGGAAGCTCTACAAAAGCACCAAAGTCAACTATACGTTTGACAGTTCCTTCGTACTTATCCCCTACTTCATACTTAATTTTAACAACTTTAGGAGTATTAACAATCCCCTCAATATGTCCACGTGCACCAGCTACACCCGTTTTATTTTTACCAGTGATTTTTACTTTTCCATCTTTTTTATCAATGTCAATTGCCACTTCAAACTTCTCAATCATCTCACGAATAGTTTTTCCAGCCTGACCTATAATTTCTCCTATGAAACTAGGATCTACATGAAAGAAATCTACACTAGGTAAAACGCCATCATTGAACTCTATCTCTTTTTCAGCTTCAAGCATGATGTCAATAATATGTGAACGTCCCTCTTTAGCTTGATAGAGTGCTTCTTTGAGAACATTTAAAGAGATACCACCCAGTTTGATATCCATCTGCATTGCAGTAATACCATCTTTTGAACCGGTTACTTTAAAATCCATATCTCCATCATGGTCTTCTAAACCCATAATATCTGAGAGAATAGCATACTTATCACCTTCACTTACCATACCCATAGCAATACCTGCAATAGTATCGCTTGTATCTATATCAGCAGCTTTAAGAGCCATATAACCACCACATACTGTAGCCATTGATGATGAACCATTTGATTCTAAAATCTCTGATACTAAACGCACAGTCTGACCATCTAAATCAACAACAGGCTCTAGCGCACGTTTTGCTAAATTACCATGCCCAAGTTCACGACGTTTAGTTCCCATTACAGGAGAGGCTTCACCAACAGAGAAGCCTGGAAAGTTATAGTGAACCATAAAGTTTTCATTTTGAGTCCCCTCATCCGTTAAACTTTCAAACATCTGTGCATCTTTAGGTCCACCCATAGTTAAAACAACGAGAGCCTGTGTTTGACCACGCGTAAAGAGACATGATGAGTGTGCATTTGGAAGAACATTTGTGTCAATAGAGATAGGTCTTACCTCTGTTAATGCACGTCCATCTGCACGAACATTCTCATTTAATATTTGAGCACGGACTTGCTCTTTTTTCACTTTTTCTATAGCGTCTTTAAGTTCTACTTCACTCTCAACATCTGCCCACTCTGTTTTTGTAGTAATGATGTTTTTTCTTAGTTGTCTCAAAGCTGTTGAGCGCTCTGATTTTGCCATCTGATTCATAGCATCTGCTATATCTGAGAGGTGATTATCTCTTACATAAGAGACCATGCCCTCATTTATAGTATGTGCTTTTAAGTCCATTTCTACAGTTGCTTTTTTAGAACTCTCAAACGCTGCTTCGTATTTAGAGTTACTCTCAAAAAGCAGAGATTGTGTTTTTTCAAAAACTTCAATCAACTCATCTTCAGCCATAGCATTTGATGTATGAGAAGTGAGTATACTTGTTCCCATAGTTGGGTCAATCATAGGGTCAATTATCATGTCGTTCATCTCTACCTCAGTACCACCAAATGAACGCATCTCAATCATAAGAAGATCATCTTTTGTACCTGAGAGATACAAATCAAGTGTAGAGTTTTTTAACTCAGAGAGTGTTGGATTTAAGACTAGTTGATCATCAACTTTTGCAGTTCTTACCGCTGAGACCGAAGTGTTAATATCTATGTCGGAAGTATAAAGTGCTGCTGATGCAGCGTTAAGTGCTAAAACTTGTAAATCTGACTCGCTATCTGCACTAAATGTCATAATTGTAATCTGAGTTGGGTGCCCAAAACCTTTTGGAAAAAGAGGACGAAGTGAACGGTCAACTATACGAGATGTAAGTGTTTCAAAATCACTTGGCTTCGTCTCACGTTTGAAAAAACCTCCAGGAATTTTACCTGCAGCATATGTTTTTTCAATATACTGAACTGTTAAAGGTAAGAAATCATCCTTTACTATCTCTGTTTCATCAACAACTACTGTTGCGAGTATTACTGTGTTGCCTGATTTTATCCATGCTGAGCCATTTGCTTGTTTGGCTACATCTCCAAAAGAGTATGACTCTTCTCTATTTTCTAACTCTATACTTACATCATATTTCATTTTACTTCCTCTAATAATTTTTCTATTTTTTCGTCATCAATTTCTTTAAAATCTTCATAATAGAGCGATGTCTCTACAAAATCATCTATGTCATAAAGAAAATATATATCATCTACAAATGGTTCTAACTGTTCTAATATATCAGTTGGAATCACAGCTACTGCAATGTAAACAGCCTTAGGTTTTTGTGCCAAGATGGTCTTAAGCGCTGTTAAAAACTTAGAACCTGTTTCACTCCCCTCATCCACAAGTAAGACAACTTTATCCTTCATAGATGAGAAATGTCTTCCTTTTCTATACTGGTAGATGGAACTTAGTATCTCCTCTTCATGTTTACGGTGTGCTTCTCCATAAATGTAGTCATATTGAATATCAAAGGCAGAGACTAACTGCTCATTAATTACTATCTCTTCTCGCTCACTCACTCGAGCAACCTCACACTCTGGGTTATTAGGTGCCAAAATTGCTTCTGAAAACAGAAAATCTAAGCTATTAGAATATTTACCTCTAAGATAAGAGCCAACTTCTAAGCCACCCTTTGAGACTGCTACAATATTCCATTTCTCTTCTTTAAATTTCTGCATAGGAATAACATCGAGCAATTTCGTCGCTGCATCTTGGCGATTTTTTAGTATATGTTTATACTTTTGCATATTTCTCAACCCCTTATTCTGGAAGTTTATATGATAAATTTGAGCCATCTCTATCAGGTTGCATAAATGGTTTTAACACTATACTCAGATATACATACTTATCATAAATTGATGATTCTCCATTTTGAGTAAGTATAGGTCGGTTGTTTTCAACATACTTAGCCCCAAAATTCCAACATCTTTTTTTATACATAAACCCAAATTCCATACTCTTTTTTAATGATGTTTCAATATCATAATTGTACATCGCATTAAATGAGTAATGCTTGTCATAAGTATATCCTGCAGTTGATGTTAAATAGCTTGTATAACGTAATATATCATTATTTAGTGCTGCAGGAATAAATGTATCTTTATAAAGGTGTGATAATCCTATGTTTACTCCATTTCCCTTAAAGGAGATTTTATTATAAACCTTAGAAAAACGAGACTCATCAAAATTATAAAACATGTTATTGTAAAAATTTATGGAATCGGTAACTCTATAATCCAACTCATTCTCAAGCTCTCCATATTTTCCATCTGTTGATCCATGATTAAGTCTTTGGGATAATCTATGATAGAGTTTCTGTGAAGAAGATGCATCAAAAACGTACTGAGTAAAGTCGAGTTGAGTCACCTCTTGTATCTCTGAAATATCATAGAACTCACACTCTGGTGTATTTTTATTAATTGGATCACTACAAAAATTATTATTGTTTTCATAAAAACCATCTTCATACTCTGCACCACTCATGGTGTGTTTTAACTCAAGTCCTATAACATGGGAGAACTCTTCAAAACCTTTTGTCAGTTGTGAAACGGCAGAAAATGTATGATAATTTCTAGCAAAATATCCATCATCAGGAGTCACCCCAGTTATACTATCTTCTCCACTGAAGTTTGAGTGTTGCCCATAAAAGTTAGATGTATAAGAGACATTTAAAAACTCATCAAACATATCAGTTTGAAGTTTTATCGGTATATTGATATTTGTTTGTAAAACTTTTGTATCAGTTTGCCTATGTATATTATTGCTTTGCATATCTACAGAGTAAAAAAGATGGTCCTCTAACAAGGTATCTAAATAGTAGTGGTATTGGAATGTTGGAAGCTTCTGTAGCGTGTCATCATTGGATTCCTTAGTCAAATCTTGGTAGTATTTAAAATATGTACCAAAATAGTTATCATCAGTATTATAAAACATATTCACTCGCGAGAGGACTTGTGTTGCAGTTGATTGCTCTGTGGAGTCATTCGATGAAAGGTTTAAATAATCAACATCATTCATACTGTTGATGTCCGCATATAGACCTGATTGTCCTTTAAAGTCTATTCTAAACCACTGGTTTATAAAGTCATTATTGTCATATCTAAAATTAAATCCATAATGAGAGTCATTTTCTAGGTTCCGTTTACTCAAGTACTCACTGTGCTCATCAAAAAAACCAAGTTTTAGCGACCCGCTAGAAGTCTTAGAGTCTACAAATCTAAAATTTGAGTAGATACCCGCTCCACGTCTTGTTCTCACTTGTGGTTTAAGCTCTAAATCCCATGAGTCATACTCAGCGATATAGAGAGGTTGTTCATAGTAGAAGCCTTCACTATTTGAGAGTCCAAACATAGGCATTAATAGCCCAGTATGTCTTGTTGTATCTAAGGAGTATCCAAAATAGGGTGTATAAAATACAGCAATATCATAAATATAGAGCCTCGCGTTATAGAGGTTTAACCATTTTGTTTTTGAATTATAGTCAGATGATGAAAATTCCATCTCCCACAGAGGATTATTTGGGTCACAACCACTCATACTACCTGATAAGATTTCCATCTCATTATCTTTTGTCTTTCCCTCATCTGCACTCATCCAGACTTTTGAAGTTTTATCAAGTATATAAAAAGGTTTAAAAAGTCGCTCTTTTCTTGCTATGTTTAATTTGGCATAAGAGCCTAAAATTTTATATTCACCTCCGCGAGTAACACGGATATTATCAAAAAGTTCTAAATCACCTGTAGTTCTATTATAGATTGCACTATCTGCACTGAGAAAATAGTCTTTATAGATTACATTCACACCTTTGGAAGCTTCTACTATGTTCTCCTTGGAATCCATAGTAGAAGCATATATCTCTACTTTATCGTTTGCTAATAAAGCAGCTGTAAAGATAATGAGTGAGGCGAGTAATTTAAGCATCTACAACCAAAGTTTTTGCTGTGTGATCATGCCAGGTTCGGCGAAGTGGGTCTAACATGCCCCACAAAAATCCAAGATAAAAAAGCATCTCACTTATTACGCGAAATATAGCACGATTAAGTGCACTGATTACATTTGGTCTATCCACTGTTCTTATCTCTATAACTCTTATCTTCATGACAATCTTACCGATTGATGCTCCATACTGCATAATAAAAAAAGCTTGATAGATAATTTTCATTGCCATATACTCTAGAACAAAAGTATTGGTTACATGAATCATCTCTTCCATAGTCTTCGCCATTGCAAAAGAGTCCCATAAAGCGATAACAAGTAAAAATGAGAGTAGCATCTCATCTATAAAAAATGCTATTGCTCTTTTTCTATTAGATGCCAATGTCATCTCTTCACGATGAAGAATATTTTCAATCTCTTCGTTCAACTTATTTATTCCTATAGAGCTTGATAAGCGATATCAGTTCTAATTTTTTTACCAGCAAAATGAACTTGTCCACATCTCATATAGGCTCTGTCTCTTGCTTGTTTAATTGTGTCGCCTAAGCCAATACAGACTAAAACACGACCGCCGTCTGCATATAGTTTATCATCTTGTGCACTTACACCTGCATAAGATATATGAGTATTATTTTGAATCTCTTCATGATGTACTTCATCAACTATAATCTCTGCTGGAGTTGAAGAGCTGTAAGGATAGTTTTCACTTGCCATAACTACACCAACTGCATACTGCTTAGAGAACGCAACCTTTATATCTGATAATCTATTTGTAGCTGCTTTGTAAAACATATCACTCACACTTGAAGTCATAAGTGGCATAAGTATCTCACACTCTGGGTCTCCAAAACGTACATTAAACTCTAGTGTAATTGGCTCACCATTTACAACCATAATTCCAATAAAAAGTACACCCTCAAAAGGAGCACCCTCCTCTTTCATACCATCTAAAGTTGGACGGATTACTCTATCTTTTACTTTTTGGTATAGCGCCTCATCAACAAGAGGTGTTGGAGCATACGCACCCATTCCACCAGTATTTGGACCTTCATCACCATCAAGTAAACGTTTGTGATCTTGTGCAGCTTGAAGTAGGATGTAATCATCACCATCACATACAGCAAACATTGAGAGCTCATAACCATCTAAAAACTCTTCAACGATAACTTTTAATCCTGCATCACCAAAACTTTTTCCACTTAACATCTCAGAAATAGCAACTTTTGCTTCATCATGACTCTGTGCAATAATTACACCCTTACCACCACAAAGACCATCCGCTTTAACAACTATTGGGGCAGCTAGAGTCTCTGTAAATTTAAACGCATCTTCAATTGAAGCAGTTTCAATGTAGCGAGCAGTTGGGATATTATATTTTGCTAAAAAGTTTTTCATATAAACTTTTGAACCCTCAAGTTGCGCAGCCTCTCTGCTAGGACCAAAAATTGTTAAGCCTTTTGCTTTAAAAATATCTACAACACCATCAACAAGTGGAGCTTCAGGACCTACAATTGTCAATTCGATTTCATTCTTAATAGCAAAATCAGCTAATTCATTATAATCTTTAATATGTAGGTTAGTACCTAAGGCATTAGTTGCACCATTTCCAGGCTGAAAATAGAGTTTGTGACTCTCCTCTTCGTTTTTTATCGCTCTTGCAATTGAGTACTCACGACCACCACTACCTAAAATCAAAATCTTCATTCACATCTCCATAATTTAAAACTATTTAATCCAAACATCGTAATATCTGCAGTAAATAGTTTGATTAGTTTAAAAAAAATAGCCCAAAAAAGCCGTCTCGCCATTGGCTTGGTTCTAAAAGCCGTATTTGGGTGAAGAGAAGAGAATCTAACGGCGACAATCTCTCGGCAGAGTTAACATACCTCAGATGAGACCATCGACACACGATAATCTTACTGGTTCACAGTTTGAAAATGTAGAACCCTCATATAAGCGAAGTATCGAACTTCTCAGACTATTAACAATATTATACAAAATTGATACTTGATTTTTCTTTGGACTTATAATTTAGAAGCAATTTCCATGCAAGAATCTACTGTAGGGGTTTGAGAAAGAGTATATTTTAAGCCTTCAGGGAGGGCTTTTGCCGTTGTTTTACCTATCACAACAATTTTTGCTTTTTGAGTTAACTGGTGTGTTTGAAGAAAGCAGTTTACACTTGATGGTGAAGTAAATATAAATATAGCATCATCTGCTACCTTAGCATCTAAAATATTTTGTGAACATTGCGTTTTGTAAACAATTTCTTCATCAATATCATAACCATCATTTTTACAGACTCCAACAAAATCAGAAGCGACTATATTTGCTCTTAGATATACCCATTTTTTACTCTTTGGCAAGGCTTTAATTTTATCTATTAAGGTATCTCCATACCCACTGCCAATACCTACAATAGTTCCACCAATCTCCTCATAACTTTTTGCACTTGCAGTTGAAACACAGAGTGCAGGTTTACTGAGATACTCTTGCGTTTGATACAGTTTAAGTGATGCTGCTACTTGCTTAGAAGTAATTATCAGATAATCATATTTTGAAAAATCGATTTGAGGTGTTAGAAATGTAATTGATAAAGAGGTAATGTTTTTTGCGTTTGGGTGAGAAGATGTTGCAAAGAGATAGATTGGTTTCATGAGAATAAGCTTTCGCTTACTCCCACTCTATTGTTGCTGGTGGTTTAGAACTGATATCATACACTACACGATTAATTCCATCAACCTCATTAATGATACGGCGAGAAATTCGCTCAAGCAAATCATGTGGAAGATGTGCAAATGTCGCTGTCATACCATCCACTGCCTCAACAACTCTTACACAAACAGTATTATCATATGTACGGTTATCACCCATTACACCAACAGATTTTACATTAAGTAAAACCGCAAATGCTTGCCAAGTTTTAGCGTAGTACCCACTCGCTTTTAACTCATCAAGTAAAATAACATCCGCTTCACGAAGAAGTGTTAAATCAGGTACATTTACATCTCCCATGATTCTAATCGCAAGACCTGGTCCAGGGAATGGATGACGATTAATCATACCTTCTGGAAGTCCAAGCTCTAAGCCTATTTTTCGCACTTCATCCTTAAAGAGTTCACGAAGAGGCTCAATAAGTTCAAAGTCCATCCAATCAGGAAGTCCACCAACATTGTGATGCGACTTAATAACTTCAGATGGACCATTTACAGAGATAGACTCAATAACATCAGGGTAAAGTGTGCCTTGTGCTAAGAACTTAATGCCATCATGCTTTTTAGCTTCTTGTTCAAAAACTTCTATGAAAGTATGTCCAATGATTTTACGCTTCTCTTCTGGATCAGATAGACCAGCTAAACGACCTAAAAATAAATCTTGTGCATCTGCTACCACAAGAGGCGCTTTTAGATTGATTTTAAAAATCTCTTCAACCTGCTCACGTTCACCTTTTCTTAAAAGACCATTGTCAACAAATACTGGGATGAGTTGGTCACCAATCGCCTCATAAAGCATAGCAGCAACAACAGAGCTATCAACACCACCACTAAGACCACAAAGAACTTTACCAGTTCCTACTTTTTCACGAATGATTTTGATTTGCTCTTTTAAGAAGTGCTCCATTTTCCATTTTTCAGTAACACCACAAATATTTTTTGCGAAGTTACGAAGCATAAGGTAACCCTCTTCGGAGTGCTGTACTTCTGGGTGATACTGCATTGCATATACACGTTTTTCTTCATTCGCGATTGCTGCATAAGGCGAGTTATCGGATGTAGCTATTGGAGTAAAGCCTTCTGGGAGAACATCGACTTTATCACTATGACTCATCCATACAATACGTCCATTATCACAATCAGCTAAGAGTGGAGAGTCTGTCTCAATCTTCAACTCAGCTTTTCCATACTCGTGATGACTAGAACGAATTACACTACCGCCAAAATCTACAGCGATTCTCTGCATTCCGTAACAGATTCCCAAAATAGGAAGTCCCATTTTATAGACGCCCGTATCAACTTCATAAGCGTCTTTGTTATAAACAGAAGATGGACCACCACTAAGAATAATACCTTGAGGGTTTTTTGCTTGAATCTCTTCAACTGAAGTGTGGTATGGAAGAATTTCACAATAAATTTTGTCTTCACGAAGACGGCGAGCTATAAGTTGCGTATATTGAGAGCCAAAATCGAGTACTATGATGCTAACATTTGTCATTTGAAATGCCTTTAAAAGAGGTAAAGTTAATTAATTCTGAAAGGATACAATAAATAAGTTTAATATTTGATTTGAAAAAGTGAAAGTGTGAGTGTGAGTGAAAGTTTTCCCAAGCGTATCTTGAGAAAACTTTTAAATATATCTAACTAGTGACCAATAGCAACTTTAGCAACTGCATCAACAGTTGGCTTAATATATAGACCTAAAACTTCATACTGCATATACCAAACAGCAACAGATACAAAATAACCTATAACTATCGTCCATGACATTTTCATATGTGAACCAAAAGTATATACACCTTTTAGTTTCCCCATAACACCAACACCTGCAGCAGAACCAAATGCAATCATACTACCACCAACACCTGCAGTAAGAGTTACAAGCATCCATTGTGCTAGTGGAATATCTGGAGATGCTTTTAGTACTGCAGACATAACTGGAACATTATCAACAATTGCAGAAAGAAAACCAACACCAATATTTACAGTTGTAGGATCAAAGATAGTATAAAGTTGTACAGCATGACCAAGGAAACCTGCAAAGTGTAAGGCACCAACTGCTGCTAATATACCAAAAAAGAAAAGAAGCGTATCGTTCTCAATTTTTGCAACTGATTTATAAATTTCAATATCGTGATCTTTATATTTTTTAAGAGTATATGCGTAGAGCTGTAAAAGAGAGAGACCAAATAACATTCCCCACATTGGAGGTAAGTGCATTAGTTGTTTTCCTAAAACAGCAGAAGCGATAGTAAATATACCTAAAAATATAATTACTTTACCACCATGGTGAATATGAACTGGCTCTGCACCTTCTGGCTTCGTAGGCGTTCCTTCTGGAACAAAACGACTGAGTAAAAACGCAGTAACTCCCCAACCAATTATAGAAGCAGGGAAGAGGAATAAAAAGTCAATGAATGTACCCTTACCAGCTGACCATGCCATTAGAGTTGTAATATCACCAAATGGAGACCAGGCACCACCCGCATTTGCTGCAACAACTATATTTACAGCTGCTGGGACTAAAAATGCTTTGTTTTCTCTTTCTATAGTAATTAAAACAGTTGAAAGGATAAGAGCCGTTGTTAAGTTGTCTGCAACTGGCGAGATGAAAAATGCCAATATACCCGTAATCCAAAAAAGTTTTTGGTAACTATACCCAGCATCAACAAGCTTCTCTTTTAAGGCATCAAAAACATTTCTTTCAATCAATGCTTCAATAAATGTCATTGCCACAAATAAGAAAAAGAAAATCTCTGCAATCTCTAAAATAAGATGCGCTATCTCAGTATCAAATGCTCCAAAATCAAGCCCATTTATTGCATAGTATGCACCAAGTAACATAAACATAAATGTACCAGTAAACAGGGCTGGTTTTGCCTTATTAATATGATACTTCTCTTCTGCCGCTATAAAATAATAACCTACAATAAATATAGCTAATAAAAACCATCCAAATGGTTCAACAGCCAAATCCACAGCTGCTCCATGAGCACTTCCTCCACTGCTTGCTAATGCAAACACACTACCTAAACTTAGTAATGATAAGATTTTCAACATCTATTCTCCTCTATAATTGTGTGAACTCCAACAGATTCATCTCTGGCTAACGCTGAAACTACAATCTCTTTTGCCGTAAGTAAACGAAATTTCAATAGTCTACCAATTTTTTCATTTAAAAGAGCATTAATTGAACCCAAAGCGTCACCTAATCCACTTTTTGTTCTAATTATTGAGACATTTTCCCACATTATGCGACGCAGTTGATTTTTTCTCCGTTTATCCTCTTTGAGACCCATTACCTCATCAGTAACTTCAAACTCTAGAAATTCTTTTATATCATCTTGATTTAAAATATCTATTACCGCCTGTTTAGCAAAAACAAAACCCTCTAAAAGTGAATTTGAAGCAAGTCTATTGGCACCATGTACACCTGTTGAAGCAACTTCACCAACTGCATAGAGGTTCTTAACATTTGGAACACGTCCATGTAAATCAGTTTTTATCCCACCAATTGCATAGTGAAATGCTGGTGAAATAGGAACCCTTGCATTTGGCACTTTAAAACCTAAAGCTCGTAAATTTTTACATATATTAGGAAATCTCTCTTCAAAATATTTCTCTTCAAAATTATTCAAGACAAGATAAGCCTGCATTCCTGTTTTTTTACTGTATTTATAGATTGACTTGCTCACTATATCTCGTGAAGCAAGCTCACCTCTCTCATCATAATCAAACAGAAACCTTTTGCCATTTTCATCCTCTATAGTAGCACCCTCTCCCCGTAGCGCTTCAGTCAGTAACATCTTTTGCGCATTATCACTATTGACAAATACAGTTGGATGAAACTGCAACATCTCCATACGTTCAAGTGCTATACCTTTCATCACACAAAGCCCTTGCATATCAGCACTAATACAAGGTGCGTTTGTATGGTACTCATAGAGTGAACCTACTCCACCACTTGCAATAATGACATTTTTCGCATATATATTTCTAGCGTGTCGATGATCTAAAACTGTGACACCATAGCACTCATTATTTTTTATTAGTAAGTCAACAACCCTGGTGTCACTCAGCATTGCATGAGAATTATGTTCGAGTAAAAAATGGTGCAGATACCTTCCCGTAGCATCGCCTCCAGCATGTAAGATTCTTGCACATGAATGAGCCGCTTCTTTTGTGTAGAGTAGTTTTCCATCGTGATCACTATCAAACTTGAATCCATTCTCTATTAATTCATCTATAGCTTCTATGGAGTTTTCACTCAATACTCTCACTGCCTCCTCATTACAAAGACCAGAACCTGCATCAAGTGTATCTTTTATGTGAGCGGGGATATCACTTTTATCACGTGCCAAAGCAACGCCACCTTGAGCATAAAAGGTGTTACACTTAAATGTTTCACGCTTATTAATAACAAGCACTTTTTGCTCTTTTGGCAGCTTCATAGCAGCATATAACCCAGCTACTCCTGCACCAATAATGATTACGTCATATCTCATCTATTACTCACAACTTTCATTATTATCTACATCTATTTTTTGAATTATAAATTCCACATTCTCATCACTTGCCGGAGCATCTTCACTATAAAAAGGAGCTGCTTTATATCCACAAGCACTCATACTTAATAAAAACATCGCTATAATAAGCATATGAAAAATGCCAGTCAAATTATTAATTCTATTCAAAATAAACCTCAATTTTCTAAACTATCCCGCTATAAGTGCATAAAGAGGATAGAATCTATTTTTGTGCCAGCTTTACGAAGAATGATAAAGTTTTCATACATAAAAAATGAGACTCTGTTTTTTGTACTCAATCATCCAGCTGGGAAACAAGAGTTTGATAATAATATACAAAATATTAAAAGCGCTTTAAAGTTTCATGCTCCCGAAGAATGCAGTGATACTTTGATACGAGATATCAAAGCTTTTGTAACACATACACCTCAAAGTAAACCAGTAACGCAAGTGCAGAAAGTTTACAAATATCAAGAGAGAGCTACTGGTGATTTTGATATAAAAATCCATGATGAAAAATTAAATGCTTTAGTGAGAAGTATACAAAATATAATAAAAAGCAAAAATGACACTTGAAGAGACAGTAAAACAGCTCCCAAACTCTGCTGGTATATATCAATATTATGATAAAAATGGACGTTTACTCTACATTGGAAAAGCAAAAAACCTTTCAAAACGAGTAAAGAGTTATTTTCACTCTAAGTTGTCACAAAGAATCCAAAAAATGATTTCTCAGACAACATCTATGAACTATATAGTAGTAAATTCTGAACACGACGCTCTTATTCTTGAAAATTCACTCATTAAGCAGTTAAATCCTAAATATAATATTTTACTCCGCGATGATAAGACATACCCCTACATATATGTTGATAAGTCAGAGAAGTATCCAAGGTTTGATATAACAAGAAAAATATTAAAGAGCAAAGATATAACCTACTACGGTCCCTACTCTGTAGGTGCGAGAGATATCCTAGATTCGGTTTATGAAATATCTAAACTTGTGCAAAAAAAGAGTTGTTTAAAATCCAAAAAACTCTGTCTCTATTATCAGATAGAGAAGTGTCTCGGTCCATGTGAACTAGCAATCTCGCAAGAGAGATATCAAGAGGAGTTAGATTTAGCAACAAGTCTGATTGAAAATAAAAGTGCCCTCGTGAAGAACCTGCAAAAGAAGATGTCTTTTTATGCTGAGGAGATGCGTTTTGAAGAGGCAGCAGAGCTCAGAGATAGAATAGAAAAGATAAGTCGCTCAGAGATAAAAAGTGATATAGACTTTGCAAGTAATGAGAACTACGATATTTTTGTAGTACAAAACTCCGACCAAAGAGCTGTTGTTGTGAGAATTTTTATGAGAAATGGAAAAATAATCTCCTCTTCGCACGATTTCATTCAACTCAATGTTGGCATTGATGTGGATGAACTCTACAGCCGTGCATTAGTAGAGTTTTATACTGGAGAGAAGCCACCTATCATCGCTCCAATTTTAATTACAAAAGAGTTTGAAGATATACAGATAGTTAAAAGTCACCTCAGCACTATTTTTGAAAAAAATGCAACTATCTCTATTCCATTAAAGGGGAAAAAGAGACATCTCATCGATTTAGCGATACTCAACGCTAATGAACTTCTAAAAAGAGACAAAAATGCAACAGATACGAAAATATTAGAAGAGATACAAGAGTTATTCTCTCTGCAAAACACCCCCTCACGAGTTGAAGTGTTCGATAACTCCCATATGTCTGGTGTTGCAAATGTCGGAGCAATGATTGTGTATGAAAATGGGAAGTTTGATAAAAAAAGTTATAGAACCTACCATCTTGAAGCTAGAGATGAGTACGCACAGATGAGAGAAACACTGACAAGAAGAGTTGAGAGTTTCTCAAAAAATTCTCCTCCAGATTTATGGGTACTAGATGGTGGCGCTACACTTTTAAAGTTGGCATCTGATATTTTAGAATCTTATGGTGTTTTTTTAGACTTAATTGCTATATCCAAAGAAAAGATAGATGCTAAAGCTCACCGTGCAAAAGGTAAGGCTAAAGATATTTTACATACAAGAGAAGAGGTACATAATCTAAAAGAGAGTGATAAAAGGCTTCAATGGATACAAAATCTTAGAGATGAAGCACATCGATCAGCTATCTCTTTTCATCAAAAGACAAAACTGAAGCTTGATAAAGAGAGTAAACTTTTATCTATTAAAGGTATTTCAGAAGCAAAAATCCTAAAACTACTCAAACATTTTGGCACATTTGAAGAGCTAAAAAAAGTCTCTCTTGAAGAAATCAGCACAGTATTAACCCTAAATGATGCAAAAATTATTAAAAAATATTACAACTAAGTTTTATTTTCAGTCATTTATGATATATTTGTGACAATTATAGTTTTACTACTAAAATAAGGTTTATTAATGAGTACAGAAATAGAGAATTCAGAGATAGAGATGGCGGACTTAAGAGTGATGCCAGTAGATGAAGAGTATATGTATGTAGGGGACATCATTATAAGTCAAACTGACTTAAAAGGTGTGATTACATATGCAAATCGGATATTTTGTGAGACATCAGCATATAAGGCTGAGGAGCTGGTTGGTCAACCACATAACATAATCAGACACCCTGATATGCCAAAGGCTGCATTTGAGAAGATGTGGAAAACCATAAAATCTGGTCAAGTGTGGAATGGTTTGGTAAAAAACATGAGAAAAGATGGTCTCTATTACTGGGTTGAAACAGAAATACTACCTCTTAAAGATGCTGATGATAATGTCACTGGCTATATAGCTGCAAGAAAACCTGCGTCACGTAAAAACATTGAAGAGACTAAAGAGATCTACGCAAAAATGTTAGAAACAGAAATAGAAAACTCATAAGTACAAGGAATAGTGAATGTTAATTTATAATTATCAAAAAGAATTTGTTGGTATTGATAAAGCTGATTTAGAGGTATTTGGATTTGCAAATCTAGCTGAGCTCAAAGCGGAAGCTTCTGACTTTGCAGATATGTTTGTTCGCACGCCTGGGTATATTCATAACTTTAAACATGTGCATTGGATTGATTTTGTAACTTGTGCCGAACCATCGGATGAGTCAAAAGTTGTCATAGAGGTCAACTCACAAACTTTTAAGGCAAACCTAGAGATAGAGACTGTTTATCTCTCAGACAATCCTACTTCAAAAGCGTACCTCGTACACTTAAATAGTCTTAGAGGGCTAACGGTAAAAGAGAATGGTGATATTTCTGAAGATATTGCTAGACAAAGACCTAAAAGAGTCGAGCCAACAGTTGGTTTTGCTTTTAATGCTCCTCAAGAGGACGAAGAGTTTGATTCACCTGCTGTAATGCAAGAGATTCCAGAGCTTGAAGGCTTTAAACCGTTTGAACATATAGATGAAGTGGAAGAGGTTGCAGACGTTCAATCAGATACAGCATTAGACGTTCATTTTGATGATGACACTCTTGATGAATCAACGCCTGTCACAACAGATACACCTAAAGCAGAAGTTGTAGAAGAGCAAAACATACCAATTGATATAGAAGATGCTTATACAATTGATGACATAGCTTTGGATGTTCACCAAGAGGAAGCACCTTCTCAAGTTATAAATGAAGTGGAAGCTGAAGATGATGATTTTGATTATAGCTATAATTATGACCCACAAGTAGCATCCGATGAACTTGGGCTACCTATTGATTTAATCGAAGAGTTTATTGAAGATTTTATTGCACAATCAAACGAATTTAGAGAAGAACTCTATAACTCTTTACATGATGGAGATTTAGATAATGTTAAAGTTCTCTCACATAAGCTCAAAGGGGTAGCAGCCAACTTAAGAATAGAAGACGCTTTTAATACCTTAAGCATTATTAATACATCATCAGATATTACAGAAGTAGAATCCCATCTTAATATATTCTATAAAATTATTGCGAAACTCTCTGGAGAAGAGGTACAGACTCCTACTGTAACGAAAACTGAACCTGAAGAGGCAGTAGAAGAAGAGCCTCAAGAGGATGCAAATGATCTCTATCAAGATGATTTAGAGATAGGCTTTAAAGAGCCTGAAGATGAAGCATCTATAGAGATAGAAGAGAAGATTGAAGAGTCTCTAGAAGATAGCGAAGTTGACAATATATTAGAAGAGATGGAAATATCGATTCAAGAAGATGAAGAGCAAGAGATTGATATTGCAGTAGAAGACTCTGAGGTTCCGCACAAAATTGAAATGCCTGAATTAGCAGATGATGAATTTTTAAATAATACTCTTGAAGAGACTCCAGAAGAAGAGGTGGATATAGATAACTTACTCTCTATGGACACACAAGAGGAAGACTTCACTTCAAAAGAGGAAATTTTAGATATCCAAGAGAGCTTCGAGATTGAAGAAGAGTTTGAAATAACTCCAGATGCAACGCCATCTGAAATCGAGTACTCTAAAGAGATTGTTGCGAGTGAAATAGGACTTGATAAAGAGAGTTTTGATGAGATATTTGAGGACTATATAATAGATAGTCTATCAGCTATTAAAGAAATCAATGAGGCCATCTCAGAAAATGATTTTTATCAATGTAAAAAAGAGGCTTTAAAACTAAAAGGAATGAGTGATAATATGAGAGTAAATGCTTTTAATGATGAGCTAAATAGCTTAATTAATTCTTCAGATACTAATGAGCTAACAAATGCCATTACAAAAATAGGTGCAACTATTGCACAAATTTCAAAATAAAGGTTCATACAGATGCAATTAGGATTAAAAAATAGACTTAGACTCATCAGTCTTTTTCCAATCATTATTCTTTTTTCTATTACGAGTTATTTTGTTTATAACTCTTATGAAAATTATAAAGCTGCTCAAATATTACAAGATAAGCTTTCAGTCAATAGACAACTCAATGAACTAGTTGGTAATATATCTCGTGAGAGAGGTATGACAGTTATTTACTTGGGTAACTCATCGCCAAATACACTGCGTTCACTAGAGCAACAGAGAAAGATAGTTGATGCTAATGCAGATGCATACTTTAAAAATGTAAAAGCAAGTCCTGTACTACATGATCACTCCAAGGGAGTCTATAAGTGTAAGAGCTGTACAAACTTAGAGTCAGTTTCCGCTTCACTCAAGAAGATAAAAGAGACAAGATTACTTGTTGATGCACAACAAACGAACTTTAAAGATGTTTATGGAAAAGTTTATGGAAAAGCGCAACACGAAGCGATTTTACAGCTTGAAGAGATTGTATCTAATCAAATGGATGCTAAAATAAATAGTCTCTCCTCTAAATATATATCATTTGTAAGATCTAAAGAGTACACATCATCTGAGAGAGATTTTATCTCTTACTCTATCTCAAGTTCTAGTAAACTGGCTGATGCAGATATTAACTCGTGGATCTCATTTATCGCCAAAGCTGATGCCATCAGTTATGATACTCTTTTAGATAAAGTACTTGTTAAAGAGCTTGATGCAGTTTTTAAAAATGAAGATATGCTTGAACTCCTTGAAGATATCAACACTGAGAGAACACTTATACTTTCATCTGCTGATAAAGGTGAGTATGAAACAAGTTCTGGAATTTGGTTTACTATGCTATCTGAGAAAATCAACACTATCTCTGAAGCTGAAAATTTAATATTAACAGCAATGGATAACAGAGCGGTACAAGTAAAAGTTGATGCTTTACAATTTTTTACTATAACACTCTCTATATGGGTTATTTCAATTATACTAGCTGCATTAGGGTTCTTACTCTCTAATGAAATTGCAAAAAACATCAAAAACCTAGAAAAAGTACTCAAAAGAGTTGCAATAGATGCAAAAGATATCGAAGGTAATGACATTCGAGAGAGTGATATCAATCTTGACACTGGAGCAGGTACCGCACAAGCGTATGAACTCCTTGAAGAGATTATTGATCAAACAAGAAGAGATAAAGAGTCAGCGCAAGAGGCGAGTGAAGCTAAATCAATGTTCCTTGCAAATATGTCTCATGAGATTAGAACTCCACTCAATGGTATTGTTGGATTTACAGAGCTCCTAAAAGATACAGGTCTTGGAGAAGAGCAGCATGAGTTTGTTGAGATTATTGAAAAATCTTCAGAGAACCTTCTTGAAATTATTAATAATATTCTTGACCTTTCTAAGATTGAGAGTAATAAGCTTGAAATTGAAGATATTGCATTTAACCCTATTGAAGAGTTTGAGAGTGCGGTTGAAGTTTATGCTGTACGCGCAAGTGAAAAACATATTGACCTTGGATGTTTTATTGACCCTGAACTTGAGCAACCTCTTAAAGGGGATCCAACTAAGATTAAAGAGGTTATTATTAACCTTCTCTCAAATGCTGTTAAATTCACGAGTAGCGCTGGCTCAATCAATGTAGATATTCGAAAACTCAATCCTGAAGATAGTGGTATAACGAAAATTAGATTTGAGATTCAAGATAGTGGTATTGGTGTAACCAGTGAGCAAAAAGCAAAAATATTTGAAGCTTTCTCTCAAGCCGATACTTCTATTACTCGTAAATATGGTGGTACTGGTCTAGGGCTTACAATTTCTAGTAGATTTATTGAGTTAATGGGTGGTCAGTTAGATCTCCATAGTGAGCCTGGTAAAGGAACAACTTTCTACTTCACAATTGACTTTGAAGAGATTGAAACACTTACTGAGAGTACTCAAGGTTCGTTTGCTAGTATTAATGCTCTTGTATTGGAGTCTACACATAAAACGAAGAGACAAGAGACTTACCTATTAGAGTATCTTGACTTTCATGGTGTAAGCTATACAACATTCAAAGATAGAGATGAGTTAGAAGATTTACAAAGACGAATCAATTACGACCTCATCTTTATAGATTACGATTATACTCAAGAAGAGATGTTAAAAGTATATGATAGCTTGCCACAAAAGTTAATTTTACTAACAAAATCTTACTTTATGAAAAAAATCGATTCTATGGATCTTAATATTTTCAAAACTCTCTATGAACCGCTCAATGGCTCAAAAGTTAGACTAGTATTAGAAAATTATCATAATGATAATTTTGATGCTCAAAAAGCGAAAAAAGAAAATCGTAAAAAGTTTGTGAGTAATGCATCAAAATTCAATGCGAATGTTTTAGTTGCTGAAGATAATATAATCAATCAAAAACTTATCAAAAGAACATTAGAAGATTTAGAGCTCACTGTTGAAGTTGCATCCAATGGTCTTGAAGCATTCCAAAAACGTAAAGATGGTAATTTTGATCTCATCTTTATGGATATTCAGATGCCTTTCCTTGATGGTGTTGAAGCAACTAAAGAGATTTTAGAATATGAAGAGGATTATAACCAACCTCACGTTCCAGTAGTCGCGCTTACTGCCAATGCACTCAAAGGTGATAGAGAGAGATTCTTAAGAGCTGGCCTTGATGAGTACACAACAAAACCACTTGTTCGTGCAGAAATTGTCTCCCTCCTAAATCACTTTTTAGCTGACCACGCGATAGATGCTGAAGTGCCAAAAACAGTTGATGAAAAAATTGAAGAAGAGGATGATAAGGCGCTTACAATAGAGAGTGAAGTAGAAAATGCTCACTTAATTGATACTCTACTTGAGGAAGAGCCATTAGCCCAAGAAGTTGAAATTCCTCAAGAGTTCATGGAAGAACAAGAGGATTCAGTTCCTCAAGAAAAAGCATCTTATAAAGCAGATATACTTTTAGCTAAAAAGAGCTCTTTTGAGACAAAGCTTTTCTCAAAACTTCTTGATTCATTAGGCTACACATATGAGACTGCAGATTCTGCAGAAGAGTTAATGAGTATGATAAAAGAGGATGCTTATAAGGTTATTATGTTCGACAAAAATTGTGATGAACTACAGCTAAGTGACTTCTCATCTTTAGTGAAAGAGACAAATATCGGTAGAGATTTAGAAACATTCTTAATACTTATTAATGATGCTTCATCAGATGAGAATCCAGACGACGCACTCTATGTGCACGAAATAATCAAAAATGTAGTTAACAGAGACCTGTTAAGATTACTTTTTGAAAAATTTATTTAAGGAAAATATAGATGAGTAAAAATGATTTAATTGTACTAGCGGTAGATGATGATATGATAAATTTAAAGCTTTTAAAATCTATGCTAATGAAAAGTGGCAGAGTAGCTGAAGTAATTGAGGCTAAAAATGGCTCTGATGCTATTGGTGAACTTAAAGCCAGAGGTGATATTGACCTAATTCTATTGGATATCATAATGCCAATTATGGGTGGAATAGAGATGCTTAAAGTAGTTAGAGCCGATGATAATCTGCGTCAACTACCTATCATTGTGCTTACTACGGATGAGACTAAAAAAAGTGAAGCATTGGAGTTTGGAGCAAATGGGTTTTTAATGAAGCCTATTAGAAGTGATGAACTCGTCAAAAAGATAGCAACTGTAATCGTATAAACCTTTAATACAGGTTCTTTATATAAGAACCTGCTTTAAAACTTCTTCTACTCTTGTAACACCCACAATATCTAAACTTTCTCTAACCTCTTTTGGGATATCTTCTATATCTCTTTCATAATTTTTTATTGGTACTAAAACTTTTGTCATGCCAGCCTTATGCGCTGCAATCAATTTCTCTTTTAATCCACCAATTGGCAATACATCTCCACTGAGAGAGACCTCACCAGTCATTGCAATTTCAGAACGAATTTTTCTAGAACTTAGTATCGATGATATTACACTTACCATAGCGATACCGGCACTTGGACCATCTTTTGGTGTTGCACCATCAGGAACATGAACATGAAGATCATAACGTTTATAGACTTCACTAGAATCTACTTTGACTCTGTCCTCTTTTTCTTTAAAAGTAATCGGTATGTTATCATCAGAAATTTTTAGCTTTTTAGAGTCTATAAGTGTTTTTACAACGCTCATAGCAATTCTTGCCGACTCTTTCATAACATCACCAAGGCTACCTGTTAATTGCAAGTTACCTTTACCTTTAATACGGATAGATTCAATCTTTAAAACGTCTCCACCTACTGCTGTCCATGCTAAACCATTAACAACACCAACGACAGGGACCTTATCAGTTTTTTCAATTTCAAAAACACTTTTATCAAAAAAATCTTTTAAGTTTTTCAAACTCACAGATACTTTATTGATATCTGAATGTTGCAGTATATCTTTAGCAACTTTGCGGCTCATCTCTGCAATACGACGACGAAGATTACGCACACCAGCTTCACGAGTATAACTATGGATAAGCTCTTTTAGCGCTGGTTTAGAGATACTTATTTCAGAGCTCTTAAGTCCATGCTTCTTTAACTCTTGTGGAAGTAAATAACGTTTTGCTATCTCATATTTCTCTTGTGGCGTATAAGAGCTTACTGTTATAAACTCCATTCTATCACGTAAAGGCGCAGGAATACGTCCAACATCATTAGCCGTAGCAATAAAAATCACATTGCTAAGGTCAAGGTTAAAGTTTAAATAGTAGTCTCTAAATTCACTGTTTTGCTCAGGGTCGAGTATCTCTAAGAGTGCTGCTGTAGGGTCACCTCTTCCTGAGCGTGAGAGTTTATCTATCTCATCAAGAACAATCACAGGATTCATCTTTTTAGCATCGATAAGACCCTGTGTTAAGCGTCCTGGCATTGCACCAACATAAGTACGTCTATGCCCTCTTAACTCATTTACATCCTCAAGCCCACCAAGTGCTATTCTTACAAGTGGTCGTTTGAGTGCTGTGGCGATAGAGTTTGCCAAAGAAGTTTTACCAACACCCGGAGGTCCTGAGAAACAAAGAATAGCCCCCGTAGTTTTCTTTTGAGAGACTCCACGAAGTTCAAGTAACTCTTTTACAGCAAAATACTCAACGATTCTCTTTTTTGGTTTCTCTAATGAGAAATGGTCCTTATTGAGTTGCTCTTCCACATTATCTATTTTAAGCGCTTTTTTAGCCATATCTCCAAAAGGGACATCTAGTACCCAGTCAAGATAAGTCTGTGTCATAGAAGCATCTGAAGAGTCTGGATGCATACGGGAGTAACGCTCTAACTGCTTATTTATCTCTTTGTAAGCATCTTCACTCATCTTCTCTTTTTTAGATTCAAGTTTATCTCTATACTCTTGGATCTCTTCATCTCTTGAAGTATCAGTACCAAGCTCTTTTTGAATCTGTTTTAACTGCTCTTTTAAAAAGTACTCTTTATTTACCTTCTCTATATGAGTATGTACTTTTGATCGTATCTCTTTTTGAAGTTTATTTGCTTCTATCTCATCTATAAGAAAATCAACTAAGTCCAAAAACCTTTTTTCAGTATCAACTTCTACAAAAAGTTTATAAGCCTGCTCTTTTTTCAGCTTAACTGTTGAACATATCAAATCAATAATACGATTATGGTCATGGTTCTCTTCAATTGTTCTTAGTAAATCAGGTGGAAAGTAGTTACTCACGCCAGAGAGTGTTCTTACTTTCTCTCTTACCACTTCTAGTATTGCGTCTATCTTCAATGAGTTCACGCTAATTGGCTCAATAACATCTACATGAGCTATGAGTGGATTTTGAGAAACTTCATAGAGAGTTTTTGCACGAGCTAAACCTTGAAAAAGAACTTTTACTCTTCCATCTGGAAGAGATACCTTCCTCATAATAGACCCTACTACACCAGCATCATATAGAGACTCAAAGTCTCTTTGTCCTTCCTGTGTTTCAATTGTTGGACAGACTATAACTAACGAATTCTCTTCAATAGCTTGAGTCGCTGCGTTTATGTTACTCTCATCACTTAAAAAAAGTGGAGATATCATAAATGGATATAAAAAAAGTTCATCTTCTGCTATAACTGGTATATCAGCTGGAAATTTTCCATAATTACTTAACTTCATAAATAACCTTATATTTTAAAATTTAATCGTTTTACTTTGATTTACTACTATTTGTCTCTTCACTCACTGAGTTACGAGACACGACACTTCGTGTATCTGGGACTAAAAATCCATACCAACTCGAAGTACCATCACCCTCAAACCAAGCTCTATACCAAGCTGTGTTTGCTCTATCTATTTCACTCCAGTTAATCCAAGGCTGTGGTTTTATAGAACGATAATACGCAGCACTTTTAGGCTTATCTAATCTCTCGTACAAATCTGCAATAGTCTCATTTAAAGCAGCATCAGCCATGTAAAGATTCGTTACCATAGTGTCTAATACATCGTTATACATAGAATTAGAATAACTTACTTTAAACTTTTTAGCCTCTAATATCGCTTCATTTATTAAAACTTGGTCACGTCTAGGATTAGGCAGAGCCATATATTTTGATTTTATTTTTAAAAACTCTGCGAACTCTTTTTCATTTGGATTAGCATATCTGTTTATATACTCATTTAAAAAGTGTTCACTTAAAAGATACTCTTCAAAATGCATATGTGCAATTGCAAGTATCATGGTCGCTTCAGGTAACAAAGGAGAGCCTACATGTTCACTCTGCAGAGAACTGTAATAGTTATCTGCCTTATCTATACTTCCATTAGATATGGACTCTACTATTTTTGCATACCAATAAACAGCTGGTTTGTTGTACTCTTCTAGTTCTTTAGAACATCCACTCAACATAATAAATGTAGCAAATGGAATGATTATAAAGTTTGTTATTTTATTCATAAAATATATTCCTAATTGTAAATAGAATGTTATTTTATCCAAAAGATATATAACACGCTTTAAATCATAGTACTTTATACTATAGCTTAGGTATATTTTGTGCTTAAAGTGCTATAATAGACAAAATACTTAAAAGGTTTTTAATGAAATTTGATATCAGTGTGCCACTTTTAGGCTTTGAAAACGTAAAACAGGTCGAACTCCAAAAAATTGATGAAATATTTATGAAAATGCAATCATGTGAAGATGAGAACATATCATTTACACTTATCAACCCTTATGCACTCAGAGAGTATGATTTTGAAGTTCCACAAAATATACTTGATTTACTCAGTATTACAAAAGAATCAAACCTATTAATCTTAAATATTGTTCTCATACAAAATCCGATAGAAGATTCTGTAGTCAATTTTATAGGACCACTTATTTTTAATACAGATACAAATCAAGCAGCTCAAATCATACTTTCAGAGCAGAAAGACTATGGTGTTGCAGAGAAAATATCCTCTTTTTTAAAGAAATAAACTGAGATTAATTCTCAATTTTGCACATCATACTTTATTGAATTTAGTTAGTTTAAGATTTCTTTTTCTTTATAAGTAGTATAATGAAGGCTTGATAAGCATAAAAGGCTACTGAGCCCAATTCTTTACTGCCTTAATTTTACTGCTTGTACTAAGGAGCCTGTCATGAAAGCTTTTAAACTAAAGTATTCTTTCCCGCTACTGTTTTTATCTCTTTTATTTAGCACCACTCTTCAACTTAATGCTGTGAGCGTAGGTGTTATAGGATTTTCACAAAGACCAATTAATTCTCTAAATAGTGTGACCATTAATGGAGCTATACTACAAATAGGTAATCAATTAATCTGTAGGAATGGAAATAACTCGGATGGTAGCAATGGAGCAGATGGCAATACTTGTCTTGCTCCAACTCTAGGTACCCCAAATAATAGTTGGAGACAATATAGATTTCAAGCTGACACTTCCCCATCTGCACCATTTAACAGTATGGCTAAACTTGTTATGCTACCTGGAGATGAAGTTGTTTCTGCTAGACTCTATTGGTCAGCTAGAGCTAACGATAGTACAGATGCATCAAGTAATGCTGCAGGACAAATTCAAATAAAAGGGCCTTTGGCAACAGCCTATACCACGCTAACAGCACTTCCAGGAGATCATGGTAATGACGGAATAGATTATGGTGCTTCTGTAGATGTAACAGCATATGTGACAAACAATATGAGCGGAAACTATCATGTGGGTGGCATAGTAAGTCAATCAGGAACTTCTGGAATTTACGCTTCATGGCAACTTTTAATAGTTGTTAAAAATAGTGCCAGATCTTTAAAAAATATTGCCATTTATGATGGTTTCGACTCAATATACGACACTGCAATTACTACAACTGCTACTAACTTCATCACACCTACGGGAACTAAGCCTTTTAATGCCAACTTATTTGTTTACTCCGGTGAGACAGATGATAGTTATGGGGATAGTACTGAAATCCAAGATGGTACTGGAGCTTGGAATTTTCTTATAGATGGGCAAAATGATCCAAATGATGTTATGAATGCAAGTGTATCGTCTCCAGACTATCCAGGTGGATATAGATCAAACGATACTACCATGGCAAATCCAAACTTTCAGAATGTTCTTGGTGTTGATATAGACAAACTTGTTATTAATGATAAACTTGACAGTTCTAAACAGATTCTGTCAAACTCCCAAACCTCTACTCAAATTAAATTATCTTCATTTAAAGGAAGTTACTCTTCTGCAGATCGATACTCTCTCAATATGTTTGCCTTTGAAACAGAAGTTTTTGTTCCCGAGTTCTGTTACGATTATGCTTATAAACAACAGGGTAAATATTTTACAGAAAAAAATGCTGGTAATGCAGACCCTAGACTTGTAGGAGATGTAGTTACAAATGAATCTGTAGAAGTCACAATATATCTTAAAAGTTTGGTTGATAGTTCCATTACAATCAGCGATATGATGATTCATGTAAGCGATATTAATAATACTCAAGCAAAGTTACTTGGAAATTCTGTAAGGTTAGCAACAAAGGGAAGCTTATACCCAACAATACCACCATACAGTACAAATACTATTGGAGAAGAAGATTTTATCAATAATATTGATAAAGGAATATTAGGCGAAAATGAATATTTTTATGTCTATTATTCACTTGATCCACAAACTACAGATCTTGATATGCCAATAACTGTAGATGCAAGTTACAACTTGAACTTACAATCTGTATCTGTTCCTTATACACTAAGGTTAAGTAAAGAGATTCCTTTATGTGATGATGGAGCATATGACTATAGCCCTGTTACAGGTGTTTTTAATGTAGTACACAATAATTACTATAATAATGCAACGCAATTTTATAATCTGCCAACGCAAGTAACAAGTAGAGCAGGTGATTTTAAAGTAATTACAACTGATGCAGAGGATAATGATTTACTTCAACCTAAAAGTACAATTGTTGCTGTAGAACTTATCGATGCGGCAGCATTTCAAACAACTGATGCCTCTTGTCGTGAATTAGATAGTGCAATTAGTGAGAGAGTATGGGTGACATTTGATGAGAATAATTCTCAAACCATGTTTGATAGAGCCTCTCTTGAAGCCTCCTTAGGACTAAACAACTTAATAAGTTCTGCACCAGAATTCTATGCACAAGCAAGAGAAAATACTGCGTTTAGAGTTTCTTACAATGCGATACCAGACACTAATGATAGTTTAATTAACCACACATTACTACCTAATGGTGAATATCTCATAAATAACTTCACTGAACTAGTTCAAACTATTGGGGATTGTAAAAGACCTGTACTCTACCCATTAGGAAGCTCTGAAAATGTAGGAACTGCAACAATGGTTGCGCAAGCTTGTGGACAAGCTAGTTCAAATAACTCTATCACTAAAGCACAATATCAATCTTGTATGGAGTGTTTATATGGATATAATGTAAGATTTGTATGTTCTCGTGATAACTTTGCTATTCGACCTGAAGCATTTCTGATTAAAATAAATGATCAAGACCAGGCGAACTTATCTAATAAAATCAGAGTAGCTAATACAGACAATATATCAGGAACAACTTCTGTAGATTCACCAACAGCAGAGACAGAGTTAGCAGCAGGCTACCAGTATAACCTAGAGATAAACGCCACAAATCATTTAACTAATGCTGCCTCTGTTGGTTATACAAAAGTTTTTGAAGTTGATTCTACGACAGATCTTCTTGAGTACGAATGGTCCCCAACTTCAACACTTACTGGGTGTAATGATATGAATGATACTCCAATTGACTTTAGAATTGTTGATGGTAGTGTTCTTAACTTAAACTCATCGTTAAATCAAGTTGGAAAGTATGTACTTCAGATGAAAGATGAGACATGGACAACTGTAGATAATAATCCAACAGCTATGTCACACCATATAGCTCCATATTTTTTAAGTCCAAACAGCTTAGACTGTGTTCAAAACACTAGTGACACAGCATCTGAAACAGCGGTAACTTCTAATGCATCTCCTTTAAATGGATGTTACATTAGCTCTAATCATGACGGTAGTAGCCCAAATCCACTTCAATATAGAGACTACCCTGTTGAATTCCATCCCTATATATTTGATATTACAGGTATTAGAGCAACTGTTGGACTAGCGCACCAAGATGTCAATGCAAGCTCTTATATCTATATGTCAGATATGTCAAAAGATGAGAATATGTCATACCACTTAAATGGTATTATCAGGGCAGCTGGAGAAAACAACTCTTCACTTAGTAATTTTGTCAATAACTGTTATGCAAAACCACTAGACATAAACTTAAATATTGCATCTATGAACCTACCTGTCGCTTATCAGTACAGATTTCATAGTTTAGACAGCAATAAAGTTGACATCAGCACTCATAATGGTAACCTTGTTGGTGGTACTATTATCAATGTAGTAACAGCTGACTTTCCTAAAGATAAAAATGGCTCTGCAGATACAATAGTAAACCTAAACTACAACAGAACTAATAATGTTGAAATAAACCCTGAAGCAATTACTTTTAATAAGTACAACTTAAACTGTACTAATACAGCCAATTGTACATTTAACGCTGATTTAAGTACTCGAGATTCTAATGGTTCTAAAGATTTAAATAGTTCAATTGCAGTGAAACATTATTATGGTCGTACGCACTCTCCTAGAAGTAGATTTGTAACTAATCCAGGAAATGCTTTTATCTATTATGAAATCTACTGTAATGGAACAACACTCAATGGGTCAAAATGTGACAAAGGACTACTTCCTAATAGTTACATTTCAAAAATCACTGATGATCCAAGATGGTTTAGAAATGAAGAGCACAATATAACTAGTCATGGGGATATTGGAATAATCACTCAAAAAGGGTCATCCTCAGATGTATCAGCAGGTACACTCAATAACAATACTGTAGGACGAACTGTAGCTCCACTAACGTATACTCCTGGCTCAAAAGGCTATCCATATAAAGCTACAATGCTCAATGCAGCTCCAAGTTTTTTAATTTATGGAAAGTATGACGCAACAAATACACAAACACAAAACGACTTTGAAGTTGAATTTGTCAACCCTAACGGAAACTGGGCTGGGGAAAATAATGGAGCCAATACAACAGGTGACACAGCTAGCTCAAAAACAAATAGGAGGAGCATGTGGTAAGAACAGCTTTTACACTGATTGAATTAATTTTTGCAATTGTAATTATAGCTATCAGCGTTGTCTCTTTACCCATGATGAATCAGGTCATTGCAGGTGGCACTAAGACTAGTCTCAAGCAAGAAGCAATTTTTGCAGCTGCTACTGAACTCAATGAAGCAGTAACTGCACATTGGGATCATAATTCACTTGAAGTAACAATGTTAGACTCCTATGCAAAAGTGATAGAGACTGGTGATTGTTCTAATGATGTTAATAGCTCACGCTATAGATTAAGAAATGGTCATATTAATCAACCTCTACATAGACGCTGTCTAGATGACAATTCAACAGGACCTGCTAATGCGGGTGTTAATTTAAATGTATTTGATTTAAACGATATGGCTCATGGTAGTACAGCTATTTTGACAGGTGCTGGTGGAGAGAAAGGATACAAAGACACATATAACTCAGTAATAACTGTTTCAAATGTAGTGAATTTTGCAGGAGCTAACAATCCTAATATGAAAGTTATAACTTCTACAATAAGCGATTCTGAGGGCACTGTCGCTCTTCTTAGAACCTATAGTGCTAATATTGGTGAAGTAGACTACTATAAAAGGAGCTATTAATGAAAATTCGTAATGCCTTTACAATGTTAGAGCTCATATTTGTTATAGTAGTTATGGGTATTATAGGTAAATTTGGAATAGAATTCTTAGCACAGTCATACAGAGGATTTATTTTCTCAAATGTTAACAGTGCTTTGCAATCAAAAAGTGCCATAGCAGTAGAGTTTATAGCTTCTAGGCTCCAATACAGAATAAAAGACTCTGTTATAGCAAGAGCCGGCACAGCAGGTGCTGCAACTGCTGTTGGAAGTGCTAGTGGTAATACATTTACTGTTTTAGAGTGGGTATCTTCAGATATAGATGGCTACCGTGCTACAACAACCCCGAACTGGAGTGGTATAATAGACTTAAATCCTAGTACAGTAAGTCTACTAGACTCTCCTGCTACAAATACTACTGCAACTGACAATCTCATCTCACTTCTGTCATATGGTGGGAGTGGAGTAGATGACTCAGCACTTTACTTCATTGGCTCTAATAGTGATATCTCAACTGGCTATGGATGGAATGGAGCTGTAGACACACAACTAGCAACAATGCATCCTATTAAAAGTACAGGTGATGTCACAAAATTTCAACCAAGAGTTGGTAGCACAGGTGTTGCAAATAATTTTACAAATGTTGATGTATATGAATACTATAAACTAGCATGGACTGCGAATGCAATTGTTTATACTCCAGGGGCTAATAGTTTAGGAACACTTACATTTTTTTATGACTATCAACCTTGGAATGGTGAGACGATAGCAAATGCTAAAAGTGCAGTCCTTATGAATGGAATAAGTACTTTTCAATTCATGGCAATCGGTTCTATTATGAAGATTCAAGTTTGTTCAAGAACTGACTTAGTAACAGAGGAGACATATTCAATATGCAAAGAAAAAACAATCTTTTAAAATCCTCACGGAATGGTATAGCTTTAGTAATGGCTATTATGGTTATTGTTATAATGGCCACAATTATGGCTCTTTCTATGTCACTTATGTCAAAAACAGCAAAAAAAGCGACTGACTCTTATCTCTATGAACAGTCTGTACTTCTCTCAAAAAGTGCAACAGAATATGCACTCTTAAGAATTGCACAAGATGGTCCATGCACCCATCTCAATGATTTAAGTTTTACTCAAGATACATTTTATAATATAGATATATCACTAAGATATGTTTACACAGCAATACCTGCTGGATGTCCAGCAGCACCTGCTACAATTATTGTTACTACACCAGAACAAAATGGTTCTGTCATAATGGATGTAGCAGTAAGTGTTACAGATTCAACAGTAACCTCAGAACCGATAAGATACTTTAGAAGAACTATACAAAAATTATAATTGTATAAAACTCTTCTAAACCTTTTAATGCTATAATCATCCATTAAAATATTAAAAGGCAAATAACTATGAATATCTCTTTAACGGGAAGACATTTAGAACTAACAGACGCTATCAAAGCGCACATGACTACATCTATAGATACACTTAGTAAATATAACATGGATATTATCTCTGTCAATGTTGTAGCGTCAGCACAAACAAAAAAAGGTAAAGAGCACTCAGTAGTTGAGTTTGTTATAAATTTAGCGCATAAAAACTCTATAATAATTAAACAAAATGATGATGATTTATATGCAGCTATCGATTTGGCAATTTCAAGAGCTCAAAAAGCTATGCGTCGTATGCACGATAGAGATACAGAGCATCATAAAGTTGGTCTCAACGAGGCAAAAGCTGAAAATGCAGATGTCAAAGAAGCAGTTGAAGCGATGGAAGATGAGATAGTTCCAGTTGAACTTGATTTGTACAAGCCACGTGAAGTTGAAGACGTTTTAAATGATTTAAAAGAGAGTGATAAAATGTTTGAAATCTTCATAGATAACGAAGATAAAACACGTGTTTTATATAAACGTAATGATGGGAAATTTGGACTATACTAAGTCCCGTTTCACCGCTCTAACGATATCTTCATCCTCAGCGATATCAACCCACTTAAACTGGGTTCCGCTCTGGTTACTCCCTTTGAGTAAATCACCACTTTTTCTAAACTTTAAATCTAAATTTGCTATATCAAAACCACTTGTCGTATTAACAAATGCATCAAGTCTTTCTGATTTGTCTTGATTTGTGTAGAGATAACAGTAGCCTTTTAAGCCTGTACGGCTAACACGTCCACGAAGTTGATGGAGTGTTGAGAGTCCTAATCTCTCAGCTCCAACTATTACTACAGTCGTAAGTCTAGGAAGTGAGATACCTACTTCAACAACAGTTGTTGCTATTAAAATATTTCCTCTCTCTCTAAAATCCAATAGTACTTGCTCTTTGGCTCTATCTTTTCCATGAGTCACATAAACGCCATCAAAGTTTTTCTCCCAATAGCCCCTAGCCTCTTCTATACTCTGATACTCTAAAACTTCACTCTGCTCTACTAGCGGATAGACTAAAAGCACTTGATTGCCTCTCTCTATCTCATTTTTTATGGACTCTAGCAACTCTTTAAAATCACTCTTATGGATTACTTTGGAGTCAATATCTTTTATAAATGGAGTGGATGTAATCAAACTCACATCTATATGAGCAGTCTCTATCATAGCCTGTGTTCTTGGTATTGGGGTAGCAGAAAACTGTAAAAAGTGTGGTTTTTTCTCGCCACTGCTCACTAATTTTTCTAAAATATTTCTCTGTTGTGTCCCAAAACGATGCTGCTCATCAACCATTACTAAGGTCGCCTGAGGTAACTCTCTGTATAAAAGAGCATGTGTCCCAATAATAAAATCATACTCAGACAAATCAGCTTTTTTACTCTTATTTGTAACTAATACGCATTTTAAATCTGGTAAAAACTTTCCTGCCTCTTCAAAAAGCTGATTTGCGAGTATGGTTGTTGGTGCCATTAAGATAGAGCAGTTCGCTCTATTCATAAATGCAGCTGCCAAGATGACCATCGTTTTACCACTGCCAACATCACCAACAATCATGCGTTTAGCAGCAACACTCTTTGCTAAATCATTTTTAATATCATCTATTGCCTTTATCTGCTCTGTAGTTAAGCTAAAAGGTAAAGTTTTCATCCACGCAACATAATCACTCTCTATGGATTGTAAAGGCTTAAAATACCTTCTTTTAGCTGACAACTGTTTCATATATGAAAAGAGCTCTATATACTTTAATGCGTTTCGTATGTCTGGGTGAACATCTTTACTCTCTAATATCTCTTCTGTCGGAAAATGGAGCTTTAAAACAGCATCAATAACACTTTTTTTCAAACCTTCTGATTCTAAATTTTCAAAAGTTAAATTTTCGCGAGTTAAACGCAGCATGACATCTGCTCTTAAAGCTGATTTATATTTTGGAGTTATGGCTCCTGGAGTAGATACTTTTCTAGGCATACTCATGCTACACTGCCCTACTTTACACTCTATCATGCCATAGTAGTAGTCTCTCTCACCCACTTTAAACTGATGCATCATATATGGTTTTGGGCGGAAGAGTACACCAGTGACACTATGTCCAAAGTTATGTGCAAAGAAAGTTATCTGTATGGAGTTAGGCGCTCGATATACTGACTCAACGGTTGCATCTATAAGGGTGGCTTTATGAGGTGTAAGTTGTTTATGAAGTCGGTAATCTTCATAGGAGTGTGGAATTAAAAGAGCAAGTTCGCTGTAACTATGAATGCCAAGCTTTGTAAACTTTTCGTTTTGCTCTTTTGTTAAGTTCATCACACCCTCTTTGAATATAGTCATTTTGAAAACTATACATAAAAAGAGCGTTCAGCTTAAATTGTATTGCATATTGACATATTTACTACGCCTTTACTCTCTTGAGTCTCTCTGGCTCTTGCTCTTTATACAACTCGGCACACCCTTTTGAGAGTTCACGAATTTTAAGCATATAGTTTTGACGCTCTGTCTGGCTTATAGCTTTTCTTGCATCAAGTACATTAAAAGTGTTTGAAGCCATCATACATAAATCGTAAGCAGGCAATGGAAGTCCAGCTTCTAGTGCTTTTAAACACTCATCACATTTAGCATTAAAATCTGCAAAAAGCATAGCAGTATCTGCAACTTCAAAATTGTATTTTGAGAACTCTATTTCGCTCTCTTTGTGTACATCACTGTAGTAAGTTTTGCCATGTTCGTTTTCGCCCCAAACAATGTCAAAGATATTATCGACACCTTGTAGGTACATCGCAAGTCTCTCTGTTCCGTACGTTATCTCAACTGCTACAGGGTTACACTCAATACCACCAACCTGTTGAAAGTATGTAAACTGAGTCACTTCCATACCATTTAACCAAACTTCCCAACCAAGACCCCAAGCTCCAAGAGTTGGAGACTCCCAATTATCTTCAACAAATCGAATGTCGTGCTTAGAGACATCAAGACCAAGGTACTCCAGTGATTTTAAATAAAGCTCTTGTATATTATCTGGTGATGGTTTTATGAGTGCTTGAAACTGATAATAAGAACCAAGTCTGTTAGGGTTTTCTCCATAACGTCCATCTGTTGGACGACGAGATGGTGCAACATAAGCAGTTGCCCAGGGAGTAGAGTCTAAAGAGCGAAGAAAAGTAGCAGGGTGGAATGTTCCAGCACCTGCAGGGATATCATAAGGCTGTACAATATTACACCCCTCTTGCATCCAGAATTCTTGTAGTTTTAGTAACATCTCGCTAAAAGTTATCATAAATTGCCTCTTTTAAAAATTTCGTAATTATATCAAAGCAATACTTATAGTTTTAATCATTACCAACCAATTCCTATCTGAGCCATATATCTTCTATCGGCAATATCGACATCACCCGTTCCAACTTGCTCTTCATATGTTGCAAAATTGAGTTTTACAACTGTTACTTCCATATCAAGACCTGCTGTATATGCGTTTTGATAGAGTCCAAGGTTTAGAGTAGCTGAAAAGAGACTAGAATCAACTAGACAAGCACTAGCACCTAAACGAACTCTTTTCATAATATCAGACTCTTCATAATCTGTATAAGAGATATTGTCGCTATCGCTATAGTTATAGATACGTGTTACATTAGCATTAAAAATATCCACATAATCTATCGCTAAAACAAGTTTATTTATAAAGCTTACCTCTGGAGTAATGGAAGCCCCTATATTAACGGTGACAGGTTGTCCACCAAAATTATCATCCATGTCCATACTGCCGATATTTAATACACTCAGACCAAATGCTGGGTTCCAAAAACTATCTGCAAAAGGGTGATACCTTGCCCCTAAATCTATGCCAAAACCCGAAGACTCTTGTTCATACTTATCTTGAAGCTTATCTGCTAAATCATCACTATCATCTAAAAGCTCACTGATTCCTAATGCACCCTCGTAAGAGTGTTGCATAATATATTTAGCGCCAATACCAATATCAATACGACCAATATCAGTCTCATATGGCTTAGCAACACCCAGCACTACACCACCATAAGCGCGTGAAGTAGTTGCTAAAATACCACCACTAATACTCCCATTAGGATGTGCTTGAAAATTTACATCTGCCGCAGCTAATATACCAATACTCCATGCGAAATCCTCTGAGTTATGTGATACCGCTGTGTAGTTGTCGACACTGATACTAAAATGCTCTCCAGTATATTTTTGAAGAACATTCGTCATCTCTTCATCAGTCTCAGCCTCATCTATATCAGATATAAAATCTGATGTTTTCTCGCTTGCAGAGACTCCAAATCCTAGTAAATCAACAACATAACCATGCTCTTTATTGATACTAGTAAGACCCGCAGGATTTGAAAATATAGAAGTAGAGTAACCTCCAACTGCTACGTTTGCACCACCCATACCCATAATACGTGCATCTTTATAAAGGTATGCATGTTCTGCACCAAGTGCCATCAATGAAGTCGTAGCCCCAAAAGCTAAGATAGCTATAATTCCCTTTTTCATCTTACACTCCATTATTTTGAGCATTTAAATAATCTATAATATTTTGTTCGGATACAGCATCCGTTATGGTTGCACCCACACATCCATTAAACGAATTATAGGTTCCCCCAAGTATCTCACACTTAAACTCATCCACATCTTCTTGAATATCGTCAGTGACTGCGGCACCGATAGCATCCATACCTTCATTTAAAATATCAACTAATACGCTTGATGCTGTTAACTCATCTGTGGTTGGATTTTCATTAATTGGACATGCATAAGGAGCAGTTATAGTGTTATACTCATCGACTCTTGTAGCAAAGTCAGTTGCTGTACAATAACCATTAGTTAAGACTGTTTGATGTGTCGCTGTCATGAGATAATAGTACTCTGTTGCATTTATATCTGCATTTACACTCACAACTAAAGGTGTATATATTTTAGTGATGACTGTAAAATTAACATCTGCACTTTGCGTAAATGTACATGTCCCATCATCAGTCCCATCATATGCATATGCCATTGCACACACAGATGCAGTGAGTTTATTATCTGAAAGAGCATCATCTTCAAATGTAGAGATGTCACCCACCAAATTATCTATAGTAACCGCTGTTCTCGTTGTTGCTCCAAGACCTATATAAAGGCATATATCTTTTGCAGAATCACTTAAATCACTCTCTAAACAATCACTTACAACCATTTTGTAAAAATCTGCAGATTTCCCTAAGTCAGTTAAGGCTGAAGGTGTACTAATCTTTGCAATACTATTGACAAAAGAGGCAAAACCATCATCAGATGCATCACTATTAGAAGCCATTGCACTCACAATTTCAGATAAACTAACTCCAGCCTTTCCCATATATGCAGCACCAAGAGCGATATAGTCATCATTGCTCTTTGCGTTATCCTCTAATGCAGCGATTACACCTGTATAGTCCCCCTTATCTAACATCTGCTGTATAGATAATTGCGATTCTCCTTCACTATCCCCACATCCGGATAAAAGAAGCATCACACTACAGAGTGCACTTATTACTATTTTTTTCATCATTGAAAACCCCTTATATTCTAACTTTCTCATATTTTAGCTAAGAAAGCTTTTTTAAATATTAGATTAAACGATTTTACAGACTATATCACCTACTTCTTGCCCTAAAGAGTTCGCGACTACTCCACACTTCACTTTCAATAAAAAACAGATATTTTCTCTATGTGAGGGACTTAAACACTCATAGTTTCCCATACCTTTGGATATCACTAAATCAGCACTATCAAAAAGTTTTTGTGCTTCTTGTGTTGCTCGGGTATATGTAAACCCTGGAGTATTAACACCACTGTCAACCAGATTGCATAAGGCATCAAAGCCAGCTTCTTCTGCCTCTTTAAAGGTAACATCATTGATGATTGGGTTGCCTCTTACGAAGTAGTGATAGTTTGCATTTGGATAGAGCTCTTTGAGAGTCTCAATAAACATATAATCAAATATATGCTCGCCTACATTATCCCCTAAGACTACTACACTCGCTGCATCTGATAAGCACTCTTGCAGCCTATCAAAATCATTATGAGAGAAGTCTGTGTGAAAGATTTTTGTAAGCTCTTCTTCTAAATCGAACTCTACTTCAGCAGCTAAATCAATCACATTTCCTGCTACGGCTATTTTAGTCGCTGTTAAAAGCTTATTGTCACTATTTGAGAGTTTCTCTTTTAAAAAAGGGGTAAAGGAGAGTGCTTTTGTTGTTGAGAGTGCTTTTACCTCATCATAGAGGTCTGTTTTTTGAGCGATGAGTGCCATTTTCTCATACACATCAGCAGCAATTTCTGGAGGATTATTATCAAATGAAAACTCTCTGCTCATATCTTCAACTGTTGTAGTAAGGGTGTTTTTTAAGGAGGGAGTTGCGTTTATGGCATCGGCGACTTTAACACTTTGGTTAATTATACAGCCAACGCAGGCTTCATCTATATGCATCTATTTTGTGTGTTCGTCTATTGCTTTATTCCACATCATTTTATATTTGCGTCTCATAAACTCTACTTCTTGTTGTGAAAGTTTTAGTTGCTCTTGGAGTGTATGGATAGTTGTTCTATCTTCATCATAAAGCTCTTGAAGTGATGCAAGTGCTTCGCGTAAAAATTCATTTTCAACTTTTACAGCCTCTATCGTCTCATCTTTAGCATCAAGAACTTTTTCATGGAGATTAATAATAGTGCCGATTGTTTTTTCAACAAACTCTGGTTGCACTATCATCTCATGCGTGTTACATTTAGAGAGTTCACTCAGCTGTGCAGGTACAACTTCCTGAGTACCTTTTGATGGGTCTATAAATCTTACACCATCTTCAACTTTTACAGTGAGTTTACCGCGTTCAATCAAATCTTCGATTGCAGACATCTCTAAACCAGTTAACTCTCTATACTCTTTTTCACTCATCCACTGCATATTTACCCTTTCTTTTATGGGAACTTATTTGATAATAGTTTCTATCTCTAAAGAATCCATTTCAACTTTTTTAGCTTTAGCTATTCTATCTTCTTTTAGCTTGATAGCTAACTCTTCATTATCTAATGCTAATATTTGCATCGCTAAGTATGCTGAGTTTATTGCACCCGCTTTTCCTATTGCTACTGTAGCAACTGGCATTCCAGCAGGCATTTGAACAGTTGATAGAAGCGCATCAATTCCACTTAAAGCAGAAGCACTCATCGGTACACCAATAATTGGCTTCACTGTTTTAGAGGATAATACACCCGCTAAGTGTGCAGCCATACCAGCAGCAGCGATAAAACACTGTGCACCTTTTGACTCAGCTTCAGCAATGTACGTTGCTGTTCTCTCTGGTGAACGGTGAGCAGAAGAGATAATCATCTCATAGTTAACACCAAATGCTTCAAACGTGTCTGAACACGATTTCATAATCTCATAATCACTTTTTGAACCCATTACAATTGATACAAATTTCATATATTTATCCTACTTTATTATTTACGGAATTATACAATATTTTTTATTTTTTAGGGTATGTTCCCATATTTTCATTTGCTGGAATTCTAAAAAAAGTGTACGAAGGAAAGGCTGTCGGTAGTACTATAGGGTTTACATTACCACTATGAACTTCTTCCCAAATTTTTCCATTTTGAGCTTTTAGCTGTTTGAGTTTGAGAAAAAACTTTCCATCTTTTTCATAAGTTGTCCCTATTTCATTGTCTACGATTGCAACATCTGAACCTAATGGAAAAACAACTTCCATCTCATCCTCAGGAAGTGTTTTATACTTGCATAAAAGATGTGTGCCCTCTTCGTTGACAACTCCACTTACTTGATGTGTGCCAAGCTGCATAGTAAAATCTAAACTTTGCGTATCATGTTTTTCAAAAGGGCGTGATACTAAATAGGCGTCTGTATAGCCACGGTTTTGAAGAGATTGAAGTTCATACTGATACTTCTTATCCTCAAATTTTCCTTCATAATAGTCATCAATTGCCATTCTGTAGGCTTTTGCCGTTGTAGCCGCATAGTAGGCTGTTTTAGTTCGACCCTCAATTTTTACAGAATCAACGACACCACTATCAAGAATCTCTTGCATATGTGAGGCTAAGTTAAGGTCTTTAGCATTCATAATATAAGTACCTACACCCTCTTCCTCATCAAGTCTAAAGAGAGTCCCTGTCTCAGGGTTTGCAGCGTAGAGTTCATAATCAAACCTACAATCATTGGCACAAGATCCACGATTTGGAACACGTCCACTTTGCAGTGTAGATATCAAACAACGTCCACTATAAGCAAAACACATGGAGCCATGTGCAAAGACCTCTAGCTCTAAATCTGGTAACTCTTTTTTAATCGCCACTAAATCTTTGAGTGATATCTCACGCGCAGTGATAATACGAGTTGCACCCATCTCATGATAAATTTGTGCATCTAAAACATTCATGACATTGGCTTGTGTTGAGAGATGTAAAGGCATATCTGGAGCTAAATCATGACACAATTTTAAAACACCAGGAGTAGCAACAATAAATGCATCGGGTTGCAACTCCGCCATAGCTAAAATATGTTTTTTTAAAAGTGAGAGTTGCGAGTTAAAAGGAAAGCCGTTTATGGTTGCATAGACTTTTTTGCCTTTAGAGTGGGCGTACTCTATACCCTCTTTGAACTCTTGCATACTAAACTCTTTTCCAGAGCGGATACGAAGAGAGAAGTGACTTACACCACCATATACAGCATCAGCACCAAAATCGAGTGCTATTTTTAATTTTTCTAAAGTTCCCGCTGGCGAGAGTAGTTCTACTTTACCCATTACTGTCCAAACTGTGCTAAGAGAGCTTCGATGTCATCTGTAGAGGCTATATCATGATTTTCATCACCTACAATATGCGTAGCAGATGAAACTCGTTTCTCATCATCAACTTTGCCCTCAAAGAGAGTATTCATATATTTAGAAAGAGCACGCATAACATTGATAACACGTTCTATTTTTTGACGATGAATGTCTTGGTACTGCATAATATCCATAACACTCATAATAGAGTCACCACTAGTCTGTAAAACTTCTAAGGCTTCATTAGAAGTCTCTAAAGCTGTCTCATTTTTTTCTAACTGCGTTTTAAAAGCTTCAACATCTGGAAATTTTGCGCTTAAAGTTGTAAAAAGCTCAATATTTGAACTTACAACTTCAATAACAGCGTTTAAATTTTCCTCTTTTTCCATTAAGTCATTACTGATACCCTCAATAATGTCAAAAATTTCACTCGCTTTCTCTTCGCTCTCTTTTGTAACATCATCGAGTTGATGCACCATCTTATTCTCATCAGTTGCTGGAAGTGGCCAGTGGTGTGCAGTATCCTCACTATAACCAGCTGGAATACTCTCCTCTGACTCTGAACTGTTTGATGTGAGCTCTTGTGAAGCGTCCGCTTCATTATCTGTATTAGTTTCTTTTTCTAACACATCTGAATCACTCTCTTCGAGTTCATCCATATCTTCTATATCACCGCTCATTAAAGCGTCTAATTCTTCTTGTGTCATAAAAAGTTCTCCATATATAAAATTCGTGAAATTTATTTATTACCACTATAATATCATAATATATATAGTTCTACTCTAAAAGCGAGAAAATATGATAGTCGATTTACACAACCATACACCCTTCTGTAATCACGCTGAGGGCGAGATAGATGATTATATTAATGCCGCTATAAAAAGGGGCACTTCTTATTTTGGCTTTTCAGATCATGCCCCTATGGATTTTGACCCGAAATACCGTATGCAGTTCTCGGATATGCGCTCTTATGAAAGAGATGTACTAGATGCTAAAAATAGGTACAAAGGACAAATAGATATTCTTTTAGGGTATGAGGTTGACTATCTGCAAAATCACATGGATGAGAGAGTGTTAAACGCAGATGTTGACTACCTAATAGGGTCTGTACACTTTTTAGAGGGCTGGGGATTTGATAATCCAGAGTTTATAGGAAAATGGGAGACACAAGATATAGATGAAGTCTGGCAGAACTATTTTGGCACGATTAAAGAGATGGCTGAGAGTCGACTTTTTGATATAGTAGGCCACTTAGACCTTATTAAAGTTTTCAAGTTTATGCCAAAAGGCGATATAAATGAGATGGCTAAAGATGCGCTCATAGCTATAAAAAATGCGGGAATGGTTTTAGAATTAAATATGTCAGGGTACAGAAAACCTATTGCAGAATCCTATCCCTCTCCATCACTTGTAAAGCAAGCTTATAAACTTGGAATTCCTATCACTTTTGCTTCAGATGCGCATAAACCTCAACAGGTTTCACTCTTTGAAGAGGAGATAGTTCAAATGGCAAGAGAGATAGGGTACACAGAGTGTGCCTATTTTAAAAATAGAAAAATGGAGCTCATTAAATTCTAAATTAGCTCTTTGTGTTTACTAACCACATTGAAAAAACATTTAAGTAATCCCAAAAAGATTCTATATACTCTTCTGTTACGCCCTCATCCACTAACTCCTCTAAAAGTGGAGCCATCAGAGATAACCAAGTCTTTCTTCCTGCTTCATCTATTCTAAAAGGGGCATGACGACCAACCATCTGCGAATCTCCACGACTCTGCTTAAAATAATCAGGTCCGCCACACTCTTGAACTAAAAAATCAAAAGCATGCTGTTTAGCTTCTGCAAAATCCTCTTCATCAAAAACGGGAAATAAAAATGCTATATCACTTGTCTCAATTTTACTATAATGCGCATATACTAACTTTTTAAATCTCTCTTCACCAACTTCGCTTAAAAACCCTGGATGTGGTTTTGTAACAGGTGGTCGTACACCAAGTTCACCATCAGTAATCGTTAATTTCACAATATACCCTTTAATTTATATATTTAATTTGTTAGAATTATACATACTATTCCTATAAAAAGATTTTAAAATGAATATATCGCCTAATTTTTCTCCGCCTATTACTCTTATGAAACCCTATTTTCTATTATCAGGATTTTTTTACTTTGTAAGTATGTTTTGGCTTTTTTTTATTAATCCATTCACTGAGCTAAAAGATTTTCATCTTGTTGGTTGGGTACATCTTTATATGTTAGGCTTTGTAATGCTAGCAATATTTTCAGCAATGGCACAGCTTGGGCCAATCGTTGTTGAGACGAATCATTACAATGTAAATATTTTCAAATACCTATTTCTCTTTTTAGTAATTGGACTTATCTTAATGCTTGTTGGATTTTATATAGATATATCTTTCTTACTCTATGGTGGAATTTTAGTTTTAATAGCCATGTGTATCTATGCTATAGAGTTTTTACTCACTTTAAAGGGTGCTAAACGCACTACTTCTATCACGAAAGCAATGAAGATGAGTAATTTCTTTTTACTTACAGGAATTGTTACAGGTTTAATTATGGCTGCTGCATTTAATGGACTTATCAATATAAACCCTCATGCAATCTTAAATATTCATACCTTTGGCTTAGTTGTAGGTTTTGTCATACTTCTTATAATGGGGATTTCTATAATACTTTTGCCAATGTTTGGTTCTGCAAAACGTATTAGCGACAATGAGTTCTCAAATAGTTTTATCACGGTCTCTATCGGTGTTTTAATAATGATGCTCTCTCCATTTTTATTTACCAAAGTTACAGAGAATATAGCTTATACAGTGACAATAATTTCTATCCTTTTATATTTTTACCAACTCTACAAAATGACCGCTTCAAGAAAAAAAATCGAACATGATATTTGGGCTAAATCTATGTATGTTGCATTTAGCTCATTTGTTATCTCTTTTTTCTTACTTGTCTCTTATCTATTTATTCAAGAGGAGACGATTTTAAGAGTTGGAATGTGGATAATATTTGTAGGTTTTTTTGGTTTTATTATTATGGGTAACTTTTATAAAATCATACCATTTTTAGTATGGTTTCATATTTACTCACCTCTTATTGAGGAGAGACCTGTACCAATGCTCCATGAACTTCTGCCTCAACGACTTGCAAATCTACAATTTTTCTATGGAACAGTAGGTCTCATAACCTCCTCTACAGCGCTACTAATCCAAGATTCAAAACTCTTTTTTGGTGGTCTACTTTTACTCACGGTATCGGGATTTGTTTTTTTCATTACTATTAATAAGACCCTAAAAACAGATATATAAATTTACTCTAAAGTTCCATTTAATCATTACATATGTATAATGCTTGTAATATTAAAATTAAAAACAAAAGGATTTACTAATGGGTAAATATTTAGAATTAACTGGTGCAGATTTCGAAGCAACACTTTCAGAGGGTGTATCTCTTGTAGACTTTTGGGCTCCATGGTGTGGACCTTGTCGTATGATTGCTCCAATCGTTGAAGAGTTAGCTGAAGATTTTGATGGTAAAGCTAAAATTTGTAAAGTTAACACTGATGAAGAGCAAGATATTGCTGTAAAATTCGGTATTCGTTCTATTCCAACTATCATGTTCTTCAAAGATGGCGAAATGGTAGACCAAGTTGTTGGAGCTCAATCAAAACAAGCTCTAGCTGACAAAATCGACGCTCTTTTAGCGTAATTTAAAGTGTCAAGAAAAGGAGGTAAAAGCCTCTTTTCTCTTTCCACTTTATTAGCATCTTTCTTTGGTGCAGCTATGATAGCTGCTGCCTTTGCTTACTTCAACTACAAATTTTCAGAGTACAAGTTTATTAACTTTAAAGAGTGGACATTTTATGAAAAAAGTGATGTATTCATTCCAAAAGCTCAAAAATATATAGTGATTTTTTATTCATCCAAAGAGAAAGGTACTATGGAGAAGTTAGCCAATATCGACCTTAAGCTTCCAATCCTTGCTATTGATTACTATAACAGTGTAAGAGAAAACACACAAACAACAAGCTTTTTACGAAGTAGTACAAAAAACTCTCTTTCTTTTATTCAGAGGTTTAATATATATGAATCCCCCTCTATTTTTTTTATAAAAAAACACAAAGAGTCTCTTTATAAACAAGATAGTATGATACGTAAACTAGATAATTTAAACGAATTATCAAGAGAAGTTAATTCATTATAAAATATTAAGGACTACAAAATATGATTTTAGATTGTGCAATAATTGGTGGTGGACCTGCTGGACTTACTGCTGGACTTTATACTACGCGCGGTGGTTTAGAAAATGTCACCATGTTTGAAAAAGGTATGCCGGGTGGGCAGATTATGGGCTCTTCAGAGATAGAAAACTATCCTGGTGTAGTTGGTGAGATTTCAGGTATAGACCTTATGTCTACATGGCCCCAGCAGTGTCAAAAATTTGGTCTTAAACATGAAATGGTAAATGTTATTCGTCTTACTAAAAGTAACAATCTCTTTACTATTCATAAAGAGGATGGCTCAAAACAAGATGCATACAGTGTTATCATAGGCACAGGCTCATCTCCACGTCGTGCAGGATTTTCAGGTGAGAATGATTTTTTTGGTAAGGGTGTGAGCACCTGTGCAACTTGTGATGGTTTTTTCTATAAAGGAAAAGAGGTTGCTGTAGTTGGCGGTGGCGATACTGCCCTAGAAGAGGCTCTTTACTTAGCAAAAATATGCTCAAAAGTTTATCTTATTCACAGACGTGATACATTCCGTTCAGCTCCAAATACAATACAGAGAGTTAAAACAACTGATAATATTGAATTGGTCCTAGACTCTGTACCTCAAGAAGTTTATGGTGATGCTATGGGTGTTACTGGTCTTAAAATTCAAAATAAGAGTGGAGAGATTCGCGATATAGTAGTTCCTGGTGTTTTTACATTTGTTGGGAATGATGTAAACAATGAAACTCTTATCCAAGAGGATGGTAGTTTTCTTTGTAATACAAATGAATCTGGTCAAGTAATCGTAGACATTAGTATGGCAACTTCAGTTTCTGGACTCTACGCAACAGGTGATATGAGAATTGCTGCTCCAAAACAGGTTGTGAGTGCGGCTGGTGATGGTGCTGTTGCAGCACTGCAAGTAATCTCTTACGTGGATGAGTTACTAAACGACTAATCAAACTATCTAAAACTTCAAGGTATCCCCTTGAAGTTCTCTTCTCTCTCTATTTTAATTAAAAAAACATCAAATATTTGGTATTATTCTCTTCATAAAAAGATACTAGCATCTTGGGCTTTACGCTTAGGAAAACCTAGTGTGAACGTAGATAGCGGAATGACTTCCGATATCGTCATAAAATTAAGGGATTGAAGATGATAAAAGTTGGTGTATTTGGTGCGAGTGGCAGAGTCGGCAAGTTACTTTTAGAAAATTTAAAAGAGACTGATAATATGAGTGTTAGCAGTGTATATGTTCGTAATGAACTTGATTTTTCTATTGATCCATCTATTTTAGTAACTGCTGACATGAAATCATTTTTAAACTCTAGTGATGTCATCATCGATTTCTCACTTCCAGATGCTTGTGAAACACTCTTAGAAGAGGCCATTAAAACTCCTAAGCCCTTAGTAATTGGTACAACAGGTTTAAGTGTTCACCAATTAAATCTTTTAAAAAATGCAAGTGAAATCATGCCTGTTCTCTATGCAACTAATATGTCCCTAGGTGTTGCTCTTTTAAACAAACTTGTGTATCAAGCTTCAGCTGCCCTAGAAGGCTTTGATATAGAAATAGTAGAGATGCACCATAAACATAAAAAAGACGCTCCTAGTGGTACTGCTCTTACTCTAAGTGAGTCTGCTGCAGCTGGACGTAATCTTGATATAGATAAAGTGCGTGTAAGTGGTAGAGATGGAAACATTGGCGAGCGCACAAAAGATGAAATCGCTGTAATGGCACTCAGAGGTGGGGATATTGTTGGTCGTCACACAGTTGGTTTTTACAATGATGGTGAGTTTATAGAACTCAACCACACTGCAACTTCAAGAAGTACTTTTAGTAAAGGTGCAATAAGAGCTGCTGGCTGGTTATCTACAAAAGAGGCTGGTCTCTACTCTATAGCTGACTGTTTAGAGTTACACTAAAACTTATACCCTATTCCAAACTTTACATAACTATTATAAGCCGTACTTTTTGGCTCATAATAGTACCCACTACCACCACTTGCATAGAGTCTATCTGATTCTGATATTGTCTGTTTTTGCATGACTGTTTCAAAGGTAAAATCTATATTTTTGTCATATCTATAACTAATTGGAAATGAGAGTTCTAAAATATCTGCTCCACCAAGAGTGAAAACATGCCCTAAGTCAGATGCTGACATCTTTGTATCAATGCCATACTGATACTCCATAGAGATGCCAAGATTAAATTTTTCAAAAGAGTATCTAACTCCTACGATAGGACGAAGGGAGTACCATGAGTAAACTTCAACCTGTGAAACAGATAGGGCTCTTTTCCATTCACGGTACCCAATCCCAACACCATAATCAAGTGATATATTATTTTTAAATTTTTTACTTCTTTTGTACACAACATCTATGTCAATAATTTCATTATAAGTTGTACTTACTGCACTACCATACGGCTGTCCACTACCAAGAAATGAGCCTATATATTGAGTAGCACCTGCGAGTGTCATATAGTTTAATTGTAACTCAGATGCAGATGTAGCATCTTGAGAAAGTATATAAGCCAAGCCTACTTCTATTCCACCCATATCTAAATAAGATGAATCTTCACTATCTAATAACTCACCACTACTCCCATACTCTCTATAATCCATACCCATGCCAACAAAGGCAATAGATGCACTCAAAGGAGTCTCTTTTGCAAAGATATTTGTAACTAATAATAGAGAGAGCAGCAATAGGTATTTATTCATCTTAATCCTTGATAAAGTATTTTAGAAAGCGTATTGTACACTAATCTCATAGCATTTAACAGAATTATACAAAATAAAAGTGAGTTAATAGTAAGTTATATCCCTTGAGCACCCTCTGCTAATTTAGCCCAAGCACTTGTACTATCAGCATCTATTGATGCTTTATAGGCTTTTGTAGCCTCTTCATCCCTCCAAAGTTTACTGTATACAGTTCCTAAAAGATATTTTTGTCTTGATCTATCAGACTTGCTTAAATCTACATCATCTAAAGATTTTATTATATCTAGGGCACTGTTTAAATCTTTTGTATTGATATAAGATTGATAAAGAGTAAATTCAACAAAGGGACTCTGAGGGTTTGATGCAGATGAATTTTGTATCTTCATTACCTCTTCCCCATATCGAATGACAATGTTATCATCTTTTTTATCACTTCCAATACTCATTACTGATGCATACCTATCTAAATCTTTATAGTCGAGTCCAAAAATATTTTGAACGTCCACAATGGCTGCTATCATATCCTCACTCTTTTCTAGCCTTTGGTAGGTGTCAAAAAGATATCTACAGACATCTTTATATTGTGATGTTTTTACATTTTTGATAAGTGAAATCAAATCTTTTGATGCATCTATGACATCACTATAGTTTCCTATAGCGAAATCTATTTTAATATATCTGTATAACCATTTTTTACGCTCATCTAAGTTTTTAGATTTTACATTTTTACTTGCTATACTTTTGGCTAATTGATAATCTCCGCCCTTCATGGAGCACTCATATATTCCATCATCCCATTTATCAGAGAGTGTCACATTATACTCATTGGATATGTTTAACACTTCTTGACACTCTCTATTTTCTAGGGATATCTTCATAACCCCTACTGCTGCATCAATTATTAGAGTGTTTAAATCACTATAGATATCCTCATTAAGACCTAAAAGCTCATTTTTAGAGTAGAGTACATCACTGTACATACTCTTTTGTAAAAGTAATTTTGCTTTTTCATATATGGCTCTATCACCAATACTATCATGTGGGTATTCTGCTATCAATTTTTCATACTCTGCAAGTTTTGCACTTGTATTTAAGTCAGATGTCTCAAAAAAGAGTTCATCTTTTGCTATTTGAATCTCATTTATAAACTTTCCATCAGCATATCTCTTCATATAATCATTAAGAGCAATCAAAGCTTCTGCTTTTTTATCTGTTTTAGAGAGCCACAAAGCTCTATACTGCATAAGTACTTCATACTCATCATCTTGTTTATCCATCTCACCTAAAATAGCGTTTGCAATCATACTAGCTGTTTCATACTTCATCCCATCAGCAAATGTATACATCATATCTGTTGATGACTGCATTTTTGTTGCAAAATAACTAGGTTTTGCTTTGATGATTTTTTTGATATATTTTTCAGAATCACTTAGAGAGATAGTTATTTTCACTTGTGCTAAATGGTATGCTGCAGATGTAGCCACATCTATATCTTGTGTCTCACTTAATGCTTTTTTATAAAAACTTATAGTTTTGCTAGTCCCACCTGAAGCTTCTAACATCTCCCCTTGGTAGATATAACCCCACTCAGCATAGACTGAATTTTCATGTTCATGAAATAGTCTATCAAAAAAGTAATCAGCATCTGTATTGAGTCCTATTTTTGAGTATGCCTTAGCTGTTAAAGAGAGTACTTCAGGAATATTCTCATCTGATGAGTACTCTCTAAGATAGATTTTTGCTACATCTAATACTTTCTCATAGTTTTTGAGTCTAGCATAGACTTTAATTTTATAATAGATGAGTTCTGCTTTAAAAAGAGTATTTGGATAGGCTTCAAGTATCTCATCAATTAATTCAATAGCACTCTCATATCTCTCCTCTTTAAAGAACTTTTTTATCTTTAAATAATCTGTTACATCATCTACTTTTTTAATATATACAGGGTTCCCTTTTATATCGAGTCCCCCGACATAAGGCAATTTGTCTTTAGTAGAGTAATAGGGGAAATTTATAGCGATATCTGGCTTTGGCTTATTGTTTATAAGTGGTAGTTTATCACCATAGCCAATTACCATCCATCTGTTTGAGAGTTCAACATCTGTTTGATAGATTGTCTCATCACCCGTTAAATCAAAGAGAACTGGCATGAGTTTGATTTTATGAAATGGAGTAATAACTAGAAAAAAAGTTTTTTTCTTTATGATGGTATCTATTTTAAAAAAATCATTTTGTAGTTTTTTAAGGTTTTTTGTAGGTCTTTTAGAAAAAGCACAAACTACTTTTGTAGTTATTTCAAAATCATTCTTAATGGCTTGACAGACAAAATTTTTCTCATCGTTTATATGGAGTATAGAGAATTTATGATGCTCTTCTTTTGCACTGTTAATAGATATTTCAAGTGCAAAGAGAGAATGAGGAGCTACTAAGAAGAGTAAGAGTATCCATTTAAACAAATCCTCTTCTCCTTTTAGTAGTTTATTATTTAATATCCGCTTTTATATACAAATGCAGTAACAAACTCAAGTATTGGGTTTAATGCTACAAAAGCAAATATAGTTCCTACTGCTGCAAAACCGATAATTGACTTTAATGCAAGTGTTGCATTGGAGACATATACATGCCCATCATTACCAACAATAGGATCTTTCATAAACATATAAACTATTAGTTTTAAGTAATAGTACCCAGCTATTGCTGAGTTTAATGCCATGATAAGTGCTAATACTTTAAAATCAGCATTTACTGCTGAAGATATCATATAAAGTTTACCCCAAAATAGTGCAAATGGAGGAAGACCAGCTAAACTTAGCATAAATAGACCCATTATTACTGCTGCTATAGGAGAAGTTTGAATCATACCTGCAAACTTATCATACGAGTGATCTGAACGCTGATGATCTGGTAGGTGCTTTTGACGTGATATCCAAAGCATAGAGAATGAGCCAAGGTTAGTAAAGCTAAAAAGTATCCAGTACAAGAAGAGTGCACTATTTGCTTGTGTTGTGCCGATTAAAATTGCGGCCATTACAAAACCTGCATGAGATATAGAACTGTATGCAAGCATACGTTTTACATCCGACTGAACAAGTGCCCATATATTTGCAGCTGTCATAGTAACTACAACAAAGATATAGAGTACTACCTCTAACCATACAACACCACTGTGAATTAAAAATTCAAAAAGTCTCATAGCGACAATAAATGCAGCTATTTTAGGAACGATTGACATATAACCTGCCATCGCTGCACTTGAACCTTCATAAACATCTGGTGCCCATGTATGAAAAGGCACAATCGATAGTTTAAATCCAAACGATGCTAACATAAATACAACACCTACTAATACAAAACCTATATCTGCATAGTTGTTAGCTGCTAAGACTGTAGCAATTTGGTTAATTTCAACTGAACCTGTCAATGCATAAAATACCATTGCACCAAAAGAGTAGAAACCTGCAGCTAAAGCACCCATTGTAAAGTACTTCACAGCTGCTTCAAATGATTTGTCACGATTGTGCATAGCTATGAGAGTATAGAGTGCTAATGATGCTGTCTCAAGTCCTACAAAAACAAGAATGAGATTATCTGTTGCAACCATAAACTGGAATCCAGAAATCATGAACAAAAAGAGCGCAAAGAACTCAGGATATGAAAACTCATGGAAACGCTTATGAGTCAGTGCTAATGGAATGAAAAGAAGAGACGCCCCAACAATGATGAATTGTGAAAGAATCGCCAAACCATCTATAAGCATCACATCAAAAACACCCATTACTGTTCCATCTGCAGAAAAGACAACTGCAGAATCAACAAGTGAACCAAAATCTATAAGTAAGAAAAGCATACTTAAAACAACATAGAGTGTTTTGTGCAATCCACTTTTAAACATATCAACAACTAAAATTAATAACGCACCTACTATTGGAATAAGCATTGGTGCTAGAGTCATTAAGTTTAATGACTCTAAAGAAACATTTACTGGCGCTAACATTACTCTGCCTCCTGTTTAGAAGCTTTTGAAATCACAACCTTGCCTGCAAGATTAGGAATTCTAGACTTTGCTTCTTCTGTTTGAGCTTTATCATGCATAAGTTGTACAATAGACTCTACACTGTTATTAATTGGATCTAAAACAGGTTTAGGATACACCCCTAACCAAATTGTAATAATAGATAATGGAATGAGTGCTAGTAACTCTCTTTTATTGACATCTGGAAGATTTCTATTCTCCTCTTTTGTCACCTCACCAAAGAACATTTTTTTATAGGCTGCTAACATATAGATAGCACCAACAATAATCGCAATTCCTGCTAAAAGAGTTAAGATATGAGACTGTTGATAAAACCCAAGTAGACTTAAAAACTCACCTACAAAGTTAATAGTCAGTGGCATACCAACTGAAGCCATTAACATGATACCAAAGATAGTTGCGTATCTTGGCATAACAGATGCAAGCCCACCAAACTCACTCATCATCTTAGTGTGACGTCTATCATAGATAACACCTACAAGTAAGAATAGAGCACCCGAGACAACACCGTGAGCAATCATTAAAAAGATTGAACCTGTAATACCCTCAACATTAAGAGCAAATGTTCCAAGAATAATAACACCCATGTGTGATACAGAAGAGTATGCAACAACTTGCTTCACATCTTCTTGAGCATATGCCACCATTGCAGTATATATAATCATAATAATAGCTATTATTGCTATTGGGAACATAAAAACTACCGAGGCATCTGGAAAGAGTGGCAGCGAGAAACGGATAAACGCATATGTACCCATTTTAAGTAAAATTGCCGCTAGTATCACAGAACCTATAGTAGGTGCCTGCCCATGAGCGTATGGTAACCATGTATGAAATGGAAACATAGGTACCTTAATAGCAAAACCTATAAAGAATGCAGCAAATAACCAAAGCTGTAAATTCTCTGGTAAAATTAATCTATACCAGTCAAGTATTGCAAAACTCCATACTCCAGATGCTTGGTAGTAGAAGTAAGCCATAAATAGAATACCCACTAACATTACAAGAGAACCTGCGAATGTGTATAAGAAAAACTTTACAGAAGCGTATACTCTTAAAGGTCCACCCCATGCACCGATAATATATAACATTGGGACAAGAGATAACTCCCAAAAAACATAAAATACAATAGCATCAAGAGCAGCAAATACACCTACCATTGTCATCTGTAGCATTAAAAGAGTAATAATCATGTTTTTAACATTTTTAGTATCAGTTAAAGAGGCTATACCAATGAGTGTAAAAAATGCAGCTAAGATGATAATAAAAAGTGAAATACCATCTACACCTAAGATATAGTTAATTCCAAATGCAGGAACTAAAGCAATCTGTTCCATAAACTGCATACCAGCTGCACTTGAATCAAACGCGAACCAAAGCCATAAAGATAGAGCAAATTCTATAACAGAAACTGCTACACCATATGCACGTATACTATCTTTTTGTATCATAAATCCAAACACTGCTGCAACAGCAGGGAAGAATATTAAAATCGATAAAATATGATCAATCATCTACATAACTCCTAAACTAGATAAGATTGTATTAATCTCATCTTGGTGTCTAACTGCAAGTCCAAAAACTACAGCTAAGGATAGCATTGCAATTGTACCTGCTACCATCCATTTTAACATCGTAGATAAATTACCACTCTGCATATCCCTAGTCTTCTCACCAGTTGTATATATTATTCCAGCTATACCATCAACAGTTGCATCTACAACTTTCATGTCAACCTGTTTCCATAGAACTTTTGAAAGCTCTCTATACGGTTTGACTAAGAACTCTTCATAAAAGTATGGAATATAGTATTGGTTTTTGAGTATTTTATAGCCAATACTATTTTCCATCTCACTTGTTCCATCTGGTATTTTAATATCTTTAGAGATATATTTTTTATATGCAAAGTAAATTGCTAAAAGAACAAAAAGCTGTGTACCAATTGTCATAATCCAATATGTCGCAGCTGAGTGAACATGGTACTCTGTTGCTGGAAGTACAGTCGTTACCATTTCAAAATAAGTACCTTTTAATGCACCTGCAATTACAGCAAGTACAGCTAAGGGTGCCATTACCCATAACATAAAACTATACGCTTCATGTGGATGGTGACCTAGAGCCGTATGTCTATCTTCACCGTGGAATATAAGAGCGATAATTCTAAATGAATAAAATGCAGTTAACCCGGCAGTTAATAGCAGTACACCATAGATAATAAAGTGATAATCAACAAAGGCAACTTCTAAGATTAAATCTTTTGAGAAGAACCCTGCAAGTGGGAAAATTCCAGCAAGTGCAACAGATGCAAGAGTCATAAGGATCATTGTACCCTTCATTGTCTTGCCAAGTCCACCCATCTTAAATGGATCAAGTTCATCATGCATTGCGTGCATAACATTACCAGCACCAAGAAATAGCAGAGCTTTAAAGAATGCGTGAGCCATTAAGTGAAAGAGTGCAACCCAGTAAGCACCAAGACCAGCAGCAGCGAACATATAACCTAACTGCGAAAGTGTTGAGTACGCAATAACTCTTTTAATATCACGATTTACTAAAGCCATAGAAGCTGCAAAAATTGCAACAAATGCTCCAAGGCTAGCAATAAACAATCCGATATTAGGAATTAAAGCGTACAGCTCATTTGAACGCACAACAAGATAAACACCCGCTGTTACCATTGTTGCTGCGTGAATTAGTGCAGAAACTGGTGTAGGGCCTTCCATCGCATCAGCAAGCCACGTATGGAGTGGGAACTGAGCTGATTTACCCATAGCACCAATAAATAAGAAGATACCCATCCAAGTTAATATTTCAATATCTAAACTCTGCATTGCAGCAAACGCTTCAGCATACTGAAGTGTTCCTGTATTCCAATATACTAAGAAGATACCAATAAGCATACCAAGGTCAGCAATACGGTTCATAATGAACGCTTCATTCGCTGCCCAAGTAGCACTCTCTTTGTGATACCAGAAACCAATAAGACCCCATGAACAGAGACCAACACCTTCCCAACCAATGAAAAGACCAGCGAAGTTATCACTCATTACAAGAATTAACATTGAGAAAACGAAAGCAGATAACCAAGCGAAGAAACGGTTAAAACCTTTATCATGGTCCATATAGCCAATAGCATAAAAGTGCACAACTGTTGAAACAAGCGTTACAACCATCATCATAGTTACAGATACTTGATCAACTACAAATCCAAATGGTATATACAAATCTCCAGTAGCCATCCATGTCATCATTTCTACATGAACTACATCTCCACCACCAAGAATATGCAGTAAAAGAATACTACTTGCTACTAAAGAGACAAGGAGCAATATACTTGGAAGTAATCCCGCGATTAATGTTTTTGGTTTAGCACCAAAAAGTGCAGCAAACATTGAACCAACTAATGGTGCGAATAGTGCAATATATAAATATTTTTCCATGCTTTTATCCTCTCATCGTTGATAATGAATCTAAGTCAATATTGCCATGACGTTTATGCCATACAATTAAAAGTCCAAGACCTACAGCAACTTCTGATGCAGCAATTGCAATTACAAAGAATGCAAACATCTGTCCAGTTAAGTCACCATAAAAGTGTGAAATCGCAGCAAAAGCAATATTTACAGAGTTTAGTAATATCTCTGTTGCGAAAAACAGTAAAAGAAGATTCTTTCTTCTCATTACACCAACTAAACCTATAGCAAAAAGTATAGTTGAAAGGACTAGGTAATGATTTAATCCAATTTCCATCATGAAAGCACCTTTTTAGCTTGATCTTTTTTCATATCATCAATCTCAGCTGTGTTATATAAAGTAAGTGATAAATCCATTTTCTTACCCGCTAATACAATACCTGAAATCATTGCAACTAAAAGCATAATAGCTGCAACTTCAAAAGGGACAAGGTATTTTGTAAAAAGAACCATACCTACTTGTTGTGTATTACCAGCACCTTCTATCACTGGATAAAGTGCAGTGATATTCTCAGATACCATTGGAGCTGCAAAAATTGCAACAACAAGAATAGCTGCTAAAGTACTCATACCAACTACGATATACTTGTTACCGTTCTTCTCTTTAACTTCTCTTGTAGTATCAAAAAACATCATACCAAAAGCGTAAAGAGCCATTACAGCACCAGAGTAAACAACGATCTGAATCGCACCTAAAAAGTCAGCACCTAAGATAAAGAAAAATGCTGATATAAAAATCATCCCTGCTGCAAGTGCCGTGAGGGCATATAACGCCTGTGATGTTGTAACAGTAATGAAAAACATCGCAATTGTTAAAAATGCAAATAGATAAAACGCTATCGCTTCAAACATAATCCAATCTCCTTAATATGCTAGAGGTGTTGTTTTAACACGCTCATCTTCATTTGGTGTAATAGCACCAAAACCTTCAAACTCTACTTGAGTTCCAGCCTTCATCTTGTCAAGCGGTGTTAACATATCTTCATACATAACAAAGTGCTCTCTTTGATCAGATGCATTCTCATACTCACCACCGTGTGTAATTGCAAGTTCTGGACAAACTTCAGCACAGTAACCACAGAAGATACAGCGACCAAGGTTAATTGTGTATTCAGAGACCTCTTTACGAGAGTTTTCATCTATCTTAGTATCCATACGGATACAATCAGATATACAAATTTTTTCACAAAGTCCACACCCAATACATCTCTCTGCATCAGACTCCCAAAGTCTTTTCATCTCATGAACAGCACGGTAACGTGGTCCAATCGGCATCTTTTCTTGAGGATAACTAACTGTATGTATATCAAACTTAATCATCTCACGAAGTACTACCCATAGACCAACAAAAAGCTCGCCTCTAAAGGTTCTTTTTACTACACGCTTGAACTTACCCCAACCATCAGTAGGATAATCTTCGATATCTACAAGAAAGTAGCCATCATTAACATTTCTGTCATTAAATTGCTCGTTATTCATTCATATCCCCTTAAAACATCATCAAAAAGCCAGCGATTACAACGTTAATCACTGCTATTGGCATAAGTATTTTCCAACACAACCACATAAGTTGATCCGGTCTCACATCTGGCCATGCTGCTCTTGTCCATAAGAAGAAGAAGAAGAAGAATGCCATCTTGCCTAATAGTGCCATAGCTCCCAAGAAACTACCATCACCATAACCACCTAAAAACAGTAAAGGGATTACAAATGAGATAAAGAACATGTTCGCATACTCACCGATGAAGAAAAGACCCCATCTCATACCAGAGTACTCAGTACCAAAACCATCGATTATCTCGTGATCATTAGCAATCAAGTGAAATGGAGTACGACCTGTCTCAGCAAATGCAGCTATCCAGAAAAGAATAAACGCTACAAAACCAACGCCGTACATGTTAAATATAACCCATCCATTCTCAATCTGATACTCATTAAAATCGATAAGAGATAAAGAACCAACCATCATAATTGGAGCTAAAATAGATAAACCTGTAACAACCTCATAAGAGATAAATACAGCAGCACCACGAGCAGCTGAGATAAGTGAAAACTTATTTGCTGAAGCCATACCACCAAGGAGTGGGCCATAAAGACCAACACCCATAATACCGAGAATATAAAGAATACCAATATTGATATCCGCAACAATTGGATGCACTGTGTATCCAAAGAGTTCAAACTGAGGTAAAAAAGGAATTGCAGCAGCTGCCATAAACGCAGTAGCTGCAGTAATAACTGGTGCTATTTTAAAGACAGGACCAACAACATTCGTTGGGATAATATCCTCTTTTGTAAATAGTTTTACACCATCTGCTGCAACTTGTAAAAGTCCATAAGGTCCAACATTCATTGGGCCAAGACGACGTTGCATAAACGCAAGTATTTTTCGCTCGAAGTATGTTCCTATCCCCGCTAAAGCAGAAAATACAAGTAAAACAACAACGACTTTTATAACCGTTTCTATTAAATATGCTACTTCCATATATTACACCTTTTCAATCGAAGCTGATGTAAAGCGGTAACCACTAAACAAAGCCTCTGAATTTAATTTAGAATCAAAAGTTGGAACTACCATAATATCTCCAGCGATTTTATTGTCGCTCACTATTTTAGTAACTAACTCCCCATTTTCACTCTTCACTTTTACACTATCGCCAACGCCAAACTCAGAGTCATTTAAGAACTCTTCACTTAGATAAAGGCCACTCTCCTCATCAAGGTTTGTAGTCTTATTTGTAAACTCACTAAACTGTCTTACTGGATTAGCAGAATAAAGAACTTTTTCAGTTAATGCTAGTGTTTCATCTATCTCTTTCACACTCTCATCACTTGAAGCTTTCTTAGCCTTGTTTTTGAGCTCATATCCACGCATCTCTTCACCTGCATTTGTATAATGGTTAGGAAGATCATCAAATGCTTGAGCGATAAACCCTTTAGCTGTTGGTAACTCTTTTGTATACTCAATAGTTAACTCTGACTTTAGACCTAAAGCATTAGCTATATCATTTAACACATATCCACCATAAGCCAAAGCTGCATTTGTTGGATTAACACGTTTATTTATCGAAGTAAGCGTTCCCTCTTGCTGATTGATTGCTGGCATATCTAAATCTCCACCACCTAAAGCAGATAGAGTGAAGTCACCTTGAGTGTTATAACCAATTGAATACTCACTAGTCGAAGCAGAAAGTTTATTAATCAGTGAAACACCTAAAGTATTTGTAAGCGTTGGTATCATTACAAGCTCAAATGCACTATATTTTTCTATTAATGCAACTAAACGAGCTAAGTTTTTAGAGTTTGGATGTGTATATAAATCTGGTCCAATAATTAAAGAGAAGCTATCCTTTTTCTTTAGGAACTTTTCTAATGTTTCATCAAAATTTTCAGGCATACCTAGCATTGTGACGAGTCTATTGTCATCTACTTCAACTTCTTTAGAGACTTTCTTAGGAACCATCTTAGATTTCTCTACTTCAACTTCCTCCTCTTCACCACTCTCTTCTTTCATTTTCATCTCTTTTACTATCTCAACTATTTTCTCTTTAATAGTCTCTTCAACTGTAACAGTTTTAGTAGAGTGGAATGTTGCTAAATAATCAACTATATCAGATGGCAGTTTCTCTTTATCAGCGAATAGATCAAGTATGAGATACAGAGCTGTCTCTTCTTGTAATGGCTTATGATTAATACTGAGTAAGTTTTTACTCATACCATCAATAACAGGGTCACTTACTGGATGAAAGTATAAAGCCGCACCTTTGTTAACAGTTAAAGAGTTATTCAGCGCATATCTTGCATTTGGATTATCACTTTTTATTGCTGTACCAACAGAGACAATAAAGTTCGTGTTCGCAACTGCTTTTAAGTCACTTCCATAAAGACGAGTGCCACTAAGAGTAGAGTAATCTTTTAAAAAGTTTTGAAATGCCAATGCTTCACTGTTTACAAGTTTATATCCAAATTTATCGCTAAGGTTTTGTAAAATAAGTGCTTCTTCATTTGTAATTGTTGAAGTAAAATTAATTGTATCGGCTTTTTTGAAAGCTTCAAGCGCCTTGTTAAAAGTAGCCTCATCTTTAGTTACATCTGCATTTTGATAATCAAATCCATATCTACCAGCACCACAAAGTGAAACATAGTTCCACTCATTCATAACACGGTAAATCTTATCTTCAGGATTATCCACACTAGTATGTTTAATATCATAAGATATTTGACACCCTGCAGAACAGTGACCACAAGTTGCAGGTACTTGGTTTAATTCCCAAGCGTTTGATTTGTACATAAATTGAGTATCAACAAGTGCTCCAACTGGACAAACAGCAGCACACTCACCACAAGAGGTACAGTCAAGAACATCAGTCTCATTCGTTAATCCGATAACTGATTTATTTAACTTATTCCACATTGCATATGCATCTTTAGGCATACTCTCTTTATAATCAGCATTAAGAGCTTCAGCACCACGTGGGATCGTCTTAAGTGAGTTATCACCAATCATATCCTTACATGCAGTAACACATCTCTCACATACAATACATAAACCCGGATCATAGTGTAAGTGCCCCCAGTCATGAGAACTTCTATCTACATCTTGTATTGCATAGCTTTGTGAATCTACACCTATCTCTAACGTATAGTTTTGTAATTCACACTCACCTGATTGATCACAAACACCACATTGAAGGGGATGATTTACATCATAAACCTCCATAATTGCACGGCGTTCTTTCTCAATGTTCTCAGTCGTAGTTGTGATATTCATGCCGTCTTTTGCTTTAGCATTACAAGCGTAAACCTGTTTGCCATCAGCCTCAACGAGACAAATACGACAAGCCAGAGTTGGACTACACCTTGTCAAATAACATATAGCTGGTATAAAAATATCATTTGCACGGGCTGCGTTTAATATAAACTCACCCTCTTGCGTCTGTATCTCTTTTCCGTCAATGTTGATAGTAATATTATCCATTTGCAACCTCTATTTTAACTTGATTATATCTATATCCTGAACTCTTTACATCCATATCAAAATTTGGATTTAGCGCTACTGTTCCAGTAAGTTTTCTATTGACTTTAAAATGTCTAGTAAACTTTTGTCCATCTACAGTGAAAGTAACCGTATCTCCAGATTTGATTTTGGAAGCGATAGCAAATTGCTCTGAACCGATTAAATCAGTCTTTTCATGAATCTGCTTGCAATCTTTTGTAAATATATTAAACTGGTTTAACGGATTACAGCTGTAGACTACACTTCCATTATACTCGCTTAAATCATCTACTTCAGATATTTTTGTCTTCTTTCTGTTAGTCTTAGGCTCTATTTTATAGCCACGTTTAACATTTCCGGAATTGTCTACACTGTTTTCTAAATCATCAAACGCAATATTTTTAAAACCGAGCTGTGGAGTATAATCAATTACATTTTCACTCTCCACACCTAGTGCGTTTGCGATATCATTTAACTCATACCCTCTATAACCAACAGCTGCATTTAAAGGTGTTACATCTTTATCTATATTTACAAAAGTTCCCTCTTGCTGATTAAGTGCTGGCATATCTAAATTTCCATCACCTTTTGCACTTAGTACAAAATCAGCTTGCGTGTTATAGCCGACACTCAAACCATCTTCTTCATTATCCAAGTCACATATAAGACTAACACCAAGTGAGTTTGTCACTGGAGGTATGATGAGAACTTTAAACGCTCCAGATTTTTGCAACAAGCCAGCAATCATAGCTATGTTTTTTGCGCGAGGGTGATTAATTACATCTTCACCTATAATTAATACATGAGCTGTTTTTCTTTTTGAGAAGAGTTTAAGAAGCTCTATCTCTTCAGTAGAGATATTACTCTCACCACTAAGATAACCAATATCTAATGAATCGAAAAAGGCTTCTTGAGATGATTTATCCTCTACAAAAGCATCAGCAATCATTGCTAAGGCTGCCTCTTCACTTCCAACCTCATTTTTAATATACTGCGTCACAAGATTTGATATCTCTGGATCAACAACTGGGTGAACATAAGAGACATACGCTTTTCTATGATTCACTGCTTTGGCAATAGCAAATTTCACCATTGGATTATCACTAGAAAAAGATGATCCAACACTCACAACAAAGTCACTTTTTGAGAGGTCTGCTAAAGTGGCATTGTATAAAGAGCTGTTTGCAGTTGATGCGAAACTATTCATAAATGCACCAAACGCTTTTGCCTCATCATTAACCAAATTAAATCCAAGTTTCTCTTTGAGTTTTTGCAGTAAATATGCCTCTTCATTAGTAATAATAGAAGTAAACTTAACATTTTTTGCCGATTTAAACTTCTCTAGAGCTATGTTAAATACAACTGCATCTTTTTGAATATTTAAGTTCTCATAATCAAATCCAAATCTACCAGCTCCACAGAGTGAAGTAAAATCAGCTGTATTAGTCACTCTGTAAATTTTTCCTTCATCACGTGAACCATTGATACCCACATGCTTTGACTCATAGTAGAGTGAACACGTAGAGGAGCAGTGAGAACATGATGATGGAACTTTTTTAAGTTCCCAAGCATTTGAGCTGTATTTGAAATCGGTACTAGCCATTGCTCCAACTGGACAAACAGAGACACATTCACCACACTGAATACAGTTTTTAAGACGAATATCTATCTCTGATTTATAACCACCTGGCTTAATAAAGAGTGCTTCACTTCCAACAACTTCATTACATACAGCTGTACATTTTTCACACATAATACAGAGACCTGGATCGTATGTATGTACTCCCCATTTCTTCTTTTTACGCGCTTGATCACGAACAGCGAAAGTTTGATCTGCAACACCAAAATCTAAAGTTTTATTCTGCAGGTCACACTCACCAGATTTATCACAAACACCACACTGAAGAGGATGGTTAACATTATACATCTTCATAATGTTTTGACGCTCTTTGTATAAAACATCAGAATCAGTTATAACTTCAATACCCTCTAATGGAGGAGTGTTACAAGAGAGAACAAATCCATCTTGACCTTTTACTTGCACAGAACACATTCTACACGATGCATTTGGAGTAGTTTTAGGTAAGTAACACATTGTTGGTATATATGCACCTGTACGTCTCGCTGCTTCTATAATAGACTCACCTTTTTTGGCACTAACGTCGATACCGTCGATTTTAAAATTAATCATCTTATCATCCATCATGCCTCCTTAGTTCGCTACCATAGCGATGTAATAACAGCGCATACATCTTTCAGCTTCACTGATTGATTGTTCTTGAGTAAAACCAAAGTTTACCTCTTCGTTGTTATATTTTCTAATATCCACATCAAGTACTTCAGAGTGAGCACGAGGGACACCAGCTAACCAGCCAGTAACTTTCTCTTTTTTATCATAGACCTTCATCTTACGAAGATGATCTTCCATAATCTCATCATCAGTCAGTGTAACTTCACCACCATTTTGTACATATCTACTTATCACAGAAGCACCGCGTTTTGCTTGACCAACTGCATTAACAATTGTCATTGGACCATATTCACAATCCCCTGATGCAAAGATACCTTTACGAGATGTCATATAGTCTTTGCCATTTGTCTTTAGCGTTGCCCATGAAGTCATCTCTAATTCCCACTCTTGAGGTATAAAATCTAAATCAGCTGATTGAGATACTGCAGGAATAAGGTAGTCAACTTCAATAGTCTCTGATGCACCCTCAATTTTAACAAGCTGTGCACGGCCACCATTTGGATCTGGAACAAGTTCAAACTTATCAATGAGAAGTGATTTTAAAACATCCTCTTCATCATTCATAGTATTCACTGCTGAGTGAAAGATAAACTCTACGCCCTCTTCTACCGCTTCGTGATACTCTTCATAAGTCGTATTACGGATGATAGTCTTCTCATCACGACGATAAATCATGATAACTCTTTTAGCACCTGCACGGATTGAACAACGCACAACATCCATAGATGTAAATCCACCACCAACACAGGCAACAGTTTTACCAGTCAAATCTACATAATCTGCCGGTAACATCTGTTGTTCTTGAACAGCCTTAGGCGTTTTTATATCAAACTTCTCATAAAGATTCACCCAGTCAAGAAAATCAATAGCTCCCCAGTAACCTTTTACTTCTTCACGCTCATTATCACATCTCACTGCTTTAGAGATACGAGTACCAGAAGCAATCATTGTTGCATCATAGCTACTCTCAAACTCTCTCATCTCATCAGCTGTAACTCGATGGTTGAGTATAAAGTTAACACCTAAATCTTTTACAGCTTCAATATCTTCTCTATACTTATCCCATGGCATACGATACTCTGGAACACCAACAGTAACTTCACCACCAAGAACTGGCAACTCTTCATACACATCAACATCGATACCATCAAGTGCTAAATAGTAAGCAGTTGTAAGACCAGCAGGACCAGCTCCAATTACAGCTACTTTTTTACCTACAGATGCTTTTTTCTTTCCTTTACCAGGATGAAAAAATCCAAAACCATGATCAGTTTCATAATCAGCACCAATACGTTTGAGTTCCATAATTGCAATCGGCTCATCAAGGTTTGTACGACGGCAAGCATCTTCACATGGATGAGGACATACACGTCCACAAGTATGTGCTAGAGGCATAGTTTGACGAGTAGCTCTTAGAGACTCATCAAGCTTTAAATCTCTTACACCTTCAATATACCCAGGTATATCAACATGTGCAGGACAAGCATCTGTACACGGTGCTGTTATTTTAGCTATATAGCTTGCATCTTCATTATAGTGTTTAGATGGTTTTTGCTCATTTATGCACTCCATAAATGTATCTTCAAAGTGCGTCATAAGATCTAAAATAGGATTTGGCACAGTTTTACCAATCTCACATTTAGATGTCATCTGCATACTTTTGCTAATTTCTCTTAAGTGATCTAAATCGGCAACTGCACCCTCACCACGAGCTATCTTGTCAAGCTGATCATACAAAATACGACCACCCCATCTTCCAGGTGCACATCTACCACATGCTTCTGAATAGACTTGATACTGCGCTGCATATTCCATCGCCAAACGGATTACATCTACATCAGCATTAAATAATGCAACGCCATCCCAGCCAATAAAGGCTTTAGAATCACGATGATCATCATAAGTTGCTGGTAAATTGTAAGCTGATTCTTCCCACTCTTCTTCTGGTTTATCAAGATTATTGATAAATTCCCCATTCCAAGTAGAAAAATAGACTTTACTCATATATAATCCCTATTTTTTTGCTACGATAGTCCAGTCGACTTCGTTAAACTTTAAAGAGTTTACTAACTCATATCCACACTCTTTTACAATGTCAGCAGAACGCTGAATAGGTGAAAAATCACCAATTTCAAATAAAAAGATTGCAACTTCACCTGCTTTATGCTCACCTAAAATCTCTTTCATGCGAGGTTCAAAGTCTGTTTTCAAATGTCTTAAATCATATCTTTTCATATTTGTCTCCTTTTACAAAGAAGTGAATTCTTTGCAAAATTCCCCTCACTAAAGCTACATCTTACGATGAGAAAAAAATTATTTAAATTTATCATCGATCAACTTCTCCGAATACGATGTTTGTAGTACCAATAATAGATACAACATCTGGAATATAGTGACCTGGTAAAAGGTCTGTTAAAATACCTGTGTGCCAAAAAGATGGAGCACGAAGCTTTAATCTGTATGGGTATGGTCCACCTTGAGAGTTAATGTAAAAACCAAGTTCACCTTTTGGTGATTCAGTTGGAATATACACTTCACCAACTGGTGGTCTCATACCTTGTGTTACAAGTACAAAGTGCTGCATCAAAGAGTAATTTTGCGTCATGATATCTAGCTTTGGAGCTGAGATATACTTAGGCGCATGTGCCATTAATTCAGTTTGACCATTTTTAACACACTCTTCATACATATCTATAGTTTGATACAGAATCTTTGCAGACTCTCTCATCTCTTCCATATAGATACGGTAACGTGCAAAGTTATCACCCTTATCAGACCAAGGAACATTAAACTCTACTTCATCATATAACTCATACGGCTCTTCTTTACGAATATCCCAAGCAACACCTGATGCTCTAAGCATTGGACCTGTACAGCCCCATGAAAGTGCCATCTCAGTAGAGATTGTTCCAACCTCTTCCATTCTCATTAGCCAGATACGATTCGTATCTAGTAAATCTTCATAATCTTTAATATTTGCTGGAAGTTTATTTAAAAATGTTCTCAGTTGCTCTATAAAGTCATCTTGAATATCTAAAGGAACACCACCAATACGGATCGCTGCGTGTGTAAGTCTAGCTCCACAATAACCCTCGATAACATCCATCAAATATTCTCTTTCGCGGAATGCAAAAAGGAATATTGTCATAGCACCAATATCAAGCGCAGTAGTTGCTAACCAGAAAAGGTGAGACATCAGACGGTTAATCTCTAAAAGCATCATTCTAATTACTTTTGCACGACGAGGAACTTCTAAACCTACAAGTTTCTCAACAGCTAATGCAAATCCATAGTTGTTTGAAGATGAAGCAACATAGTCCATACGGTCAGTTGTAGGCATGAACTCATTATAAATCATGTTTTCAGCCATCTTCTCCATACCACGATGAAGATATCCAACATCTGGATGAGCTTTTACAATCTGCTCTTGTTGAAGGTGAAGCATTAAACGAAGCTGTCCATGAGATGAAGGGTGCTGAGGACCGAAGTTTAATATAAGCTCATTATCTTCTCTATCAAAAGTAATATTTTCAAAAAACGGTGTTAACCTATTTGTTACTTGTGCCATATCTTATACCACCCTATCTTTGAGGATCATCAATAATTTTTGATGATTCCTTGTCGAATTTTTTAATTAAGAACACACCACCATCTTCTTGGTACGCTTGTTCATTTTTAGGCTCATCACCAGTGATTTCAGTTCCCTTAGGCACTTCATGTCCTAAACGAGCGAATCTCTGTGAATCATATCTGTCAACTCTAGCAGTATCACGGAGTTCAGGTCCGATGATATCACGAGCCTCTTTTCCATAAATCTTATCTACTTCATACCATGAAGCAAACTCATCACCCTCTAGAGGATAAGTTTTAAGAAGTGGAAAACCTTGCCAGTCATAAGGCATAAGGATACGTTTCATGAATGGGTGACCATTAGCTTCGATACCGAACATATCAAACATCTCACGTTCAGACCAATCAGCTGAGCGGAAAAGCTTTTCTACAGAATCAACAGCTTGACCATTTTTAATAAAATATTTCACACGAATACGCTTACGCTTGTTCATGCTTAACATCTGATAGAAAATCTCGAAAGTGTTATCTTTTGCTAACCAATCAATTGCGCTCATCTCTGAAAGTTGTGTATATTCAAGTTCATCTCTCATCAATTCTAAAACACCATAAATATCATTTGCATTGATATAAACAACCATCTGCTCAACTTGAATGAATACTTCTTTAACTTCAAACTTCGCTTTAATAGCTTCTAAATCCGCGGCAAACACTGCATCCGTTTCAACTTCACTCTTAGGAACCTGTGGCGATACATAATACCTATCTGTATAGTATGATTTCGCTTGTACATCGTCTTTAGGTGTATACGTTCTCATTACATTAACCTCTTAGCTTTTTGTGCATTACCAGCTTTGTTTGCACGGATTTTTTTCTGTAGTAACATCACACCGTACTGAAGTGTTTCAGGACGAGGTGCACAACCAGGAAGGTAGAGATCAACAGGGATAATTCTATCCACACCTTGAACAGTTGCATAGGTGTTAAACATACCGCCAGTATTTGCACATGAACCCATAGAGATTACCCATCTAGGTTCTGTCATTTGGTCATATAAACGCTTAATAAACTCTGCGTGTTTTTTTGTAAGTGTTCCAGCAACTATCATTACATCAGCTTGACGCGGAGAGGCACGGAAAATTGTTCCGTAACGGTCAAAGTCAAATCTTGATGCACCTGAAGCCATCATCTCAATACCGCAACAAGCTAATCCATAAGTAAGTGCCCAAAGTGAATTTGAACGACCCCAGTTTACTATTTTATCTATACTTGTAAGAGCGACTGGTAAACCACCATCTTGTGTATAATTTACTTTATGTTGTGCCATTCTAAGGCTCCTTTTTTCCATGCATATACGAAACCGATTGTTAAGAGTAAAATAAACATTAACATCTCAGCAAAACCAAACCATCCAAGAAGTTTAAAATCTACCGCCCATGGGAACATAAATACGATTTCAACATCAAACAGTAAGAACAGAAGTGCAAACAGGTAAAACTGTGGCGAAATTCTATTTGGCTGTCTAGTTACTTCTGGTCCACACTCATAAACCGATAACTTAATTTTTTCACTATCTTTTGCAGCTAATGCACGAGAAGCTAAGCGAGCGATGATTGTTGTTGCTGTAAACGCACCAAATGTGATTACAAATAGTACAAAAACACCAAAATACGGATTTGCTGTAGCAATATGCTCCATATAACCTACCTTTAAATCAAAAGTTATGTTTATAATAGCCATAACTCTTTTTTATATTTGTCTTCTAACGCTTATAAACAGTGTTCGTTTAGGAACATAGCTCCATTTATCATTAGAAAAAACAGTTAATGCACTATATCAAAAAGTGTATTAAAAAAAAGTAATTGATAAAAAAAGTGAAGTTCAATGTCACTAATCGCAACATTGATATTTTTGATAGGTTTTAAGTGTGTAGTATAGTAATACTATGACTACTTTTATTGAATTTCTTCCATGATTTTTTCAGGGTTATATCCTCGAATGACTTTATTATTAATAATAGTCATTGGAACACCCCTTCCATTATACTTTCTGTAGAGCCTAGCTCCCTCAGTACCTCCAACACTTAACTCTCTATAAGAGATTGAATTCTTATTTAAAAATGTTTTTAATTTTGTGCACCAACCACACCCACTGCTACTTAATAATATAATATCTTTTTGCGCTCTAGTCGCTGCATAGTTATGGGCACTTGCTGGAGCATACGTGTGTTCACTCTCATCATAAAGCTTTGTAACACTCCTATCATATCTTAGTAGTTTTTCAAGAGCTACAATTTTACTCTTAGTTCTGTTTTTCTTATAATACGCTAATACTTTTTCTCTAAGGTTGGGTCTTTTTTCATAGTAAGAAATTCCAAAATTTATCATGCTCGTAAACTCTGCATAATTATCTTCTTTCATCGCTTTATAAACTATTTTTGTGGAGATACCTATAAGTTCATCATGCTTGCTTTGAAGTCCTCTTAGTGATTTAAAATATGCTTTTTTCTCTTCAGCTGTATCCGCTTGAAAACCACTCTCTTTTATTGCTTTTGCGTCCATTACATAGGTATTTATAACTGTTTTCATTTCAGGTACCTTATCTATTGCCTTCAAAGAGTTTGTAGCTTTATATAAGGGTGTGCCTAGTTTGAAAAACAGTTTAGGATAGCTCTCTTTTGCATGAAGATTCATAAAGAGTGCAACAATCACTATAATAAGCATATATCTCATATTAGTTCCTTTTATTCATTAGACCTAAACGTGCAGTTGCCCCATCAAGGTCACCCCACATAGGTACCAGTGTTTGTCCCTAGGTTCCAAGAACCCGCTTGTAGTACCTGTTTATAATCAATATCAAAGGCAATCGTAAAGTGTTGTGCAAGATTTAGATTTATCCAAATTGCAGGAGCTATACCAATTTCTATGCCATCTCTATCATAGTAGCCGTTATCAAATTTTTCATAGCCTATATTTATTCTTGGGCCTAGCCATAGTTTAACAGATTCAGTGTTGACAACACTAAACTCAAAAGTATGTAGTATCTCAATCTTATCTGCATCATCTACCCAATTATTAACTTCAGGGTGTGTATACTCTAAAGCAAATTTATATCCGAATACTTTGTCTTTCCCTAAATTAGTTCCTATTGCTACACCAATACCACTTTCTTTATCTAATCTATAGTTGTAAATACTCCCGATGTCTGTTATATCTTCAGTCGATGTACGTTCGACATCTATTCCTAAGGAGTAAGGTACATAGACCCCTACTCCTCCTGCATTTAAAATAATTGGTGTAATTATTGATACCAAAGCAGCACTCAGTTTTTTTTCAGTTTTTTCCTTATTTATTTAAAAATCCCATAGATTTTTCACTATCAAAGTTTGCATCTTTCTCTCTTTTGATCTCATCAATAAAATCTTTAAGTGTAAAGATTGGATTTTTACTCACTGCAACTTTATAAGCTGTATTTTTTACTATGAGATTAATCTGCCCACCCGTTAAAGAGTAGCTTGCCAACTCTTTAGAGTCAAAACTTTTTTCATATGGTGCGTCGACAGGTAACATCTTTTCCCAAAGTGCTTCCCTTTGTGCCAAGTCAGGTTTTTTGAACTCTATTTTATAATCAAATCGACGAGAAAATGCCTTATCAATATTTTCTAAAAGGTTAGTAGTTGCTATGAGTACGCCTCTAAAGTTTTCTATCTGTTCTAAAAAAATATTTTGCATCTGGTTATGCATTTGGTCTGAACCGGTAATATTTCCACTGCTTCTAGCACCTAAAAACTGATCTGCTTCATTTAGTAACAAAATTGGATCTGTTTTTGTCTTTTCGCTGAGTTCATAAAAAGTATCAAAAATCTTACGAACATTTTTCTCACTCTCACCTACATACATAGAGAGTATTTTAGAACAATCAAAAGCAAGGACTTGACGTTTAAGAGATTTTGCAAGTGAATAGGCTGTCATAGTTTTACCAGTTCCAGCTGCACCATAGAAGATAATTCTGGCATCTATCCCACTTTTTTTATCTTTTATGCCCCATTTGACTAAGCGCGATACAACTTCTTTGTCCATCTGTCGCATAAGATTTTGAAGTGTCTGCTCTGTCTTTTCGTTTAAGACAACATCTTCTAAAGATGTTTCACTATCTATGAGTTCAAAAATATCTTGCTCATCTATGAGCGCATTTAATTTGAGTCGTGTTACTTTTTTTCTTTTTTGCGGATGGATTATACTTTGTAGAACATCATCCACTATATAAAAAGAGCGAGAAATGCCACCAAATGGATTTAACATCTCTTCATAGTCAATAATGCCACCACTTAAAAGATTTGAGCCCTCTTCCAAAAGTGAGCGGTTTTTTATACGTTCATACTCATCTACAGAGATTAACTCTATCAGAGAGTTCATCTCACGCAGTGAGGTATCAGAAGCACTATACTCTTCACGAAGTAAAGCTATAAATATAACTTGCTCATAACAGCTCATTTTTTTTTGCTTAAAAAATTTATCTAAAACAAGACTCTCTGAAGTCTCTCCCACTCTCTCTTCTATACGTTTTTCCAGAAGTTTGAGTTTGTTTTGAACTCTGTCAATTCCTAAGGAGTGCTCATGAACATTTTGTCGGATAAGACTCATCTTTTGATAGAGTTCTATTCTAAAAAACTGATCTTGAAGATACTCAAGGTGATCGCCATAAGGTTTTATATCTGGCAGATCTAAATCTAATGTACCATCTTGTAAAAGTCTCAAGAATGAGGGAGTTAATCCCACTGCTGTGTTTAAAAGTTCTAATGGAGTGACTTCTGAAATTTTCAAAGGTGTAAAACTCTGTTGATGTAACCAACCGAGTTCAAGTAGGTTCTTAAGCTCTTTTAAATGCTCTAGATGCTCATAATTTTCACTTTTATAAAGCTCTTGTAGAAGTTCTAAAACAAGAACATCGTCCTGCCCATGCATATACTTTTCAGCTAAATACTGAAGCATTTTAGCTTCAGTAGCGCTACACTTGAGATGGAGAAAAATATCAGATTTTTCTATTTTTTTCTCTGATAAAAAATTAACTAATGTCTTCAACTGTTTCCTTAAAATTTATAGCCCATACCTGCAGAAATCAACAGGGCAGTTGCGTTTGTAAACTCACCTATAGTACCAGCATCACTATTTACTGTTCTATCCTTTCTTAGAGAATAAAGCGCTGATAGTCCAAAATCCATTTTTTCATTGATTTGATAGCGTCCACCAAAAGAGACCGAAACTGAATCAGAATCTGGAAGTTCAAAACCGATACTTTCATCAGGAACAGGAGTCTCATCATAAACCATACCAGCCATAAGAGTTATTTTATCTAACTCTTGCGTTACACCTAAACGAAAGGTATTTGTGTCATTCCAATTTTTTGGATCAGCTGTTCCAAATACACCTTCAGCATATGGATCATCAAAGTTAAAATTTATCTCTTCGTATGCTGACCAATAATTTCTTTCATATACAAATTCTATAGTTGTTTTTGTAGGCAATGTATATGCTGCAGCTAAACTTAATGATGCTGGTAAAGGAACAGTTAATGTAGCTCCATAATTGCCAGAGAAAGAAGCAGGATATGGGGGAGAAGGAGTTAAAGGTGTTTCTGTATACACTAAGTCCGCACTTCCATCCTCAGTTAAATCTATTTGTGAACGATAAGTTAAACCAAACTCAAGCTCTTTTATAGGCTTATATGCTAAAGCTAAGTTATATCCAAAATCAAAAGAATCACCCTCCATATCCTGAGAAATTGGATAAGTTGTATTTGAAGATGGTATAGCGTTAACTACACCAGAAGAGTGAACAAGTCTGAATCCAATTGCAACACCAACTTTTTTCCCTATAGGCAGTGCTATAGTTGGATTAATCTCAATAGTTTCAAGCGTAAATTCTTTTGCAGACTTTGATGCTGGTTCATCATCCCATCTTTTAGATAGACCACCTGGAACAACCACACTCACACCAAAACGTGCACCACTAACATCTCCTGACACATAATGAAGAGATGGAACTACAAAATGTTCCTTTTTAGAGTCTATATCTACTCCAGCTAAAGCACCACTCCCTTTAAAATTAATCTCGCTCAAGCCTATATACATTAAATCAGCTTCTACGTGATTCTCATTTGCCATAAAAACCATATTTGCAGGATTATAATACGCTGCATCTGCACTTTTATTATGTGCAATATTTGCTGCACTTAGAGCAACACCATTTAAAGATGTTTCAGGAATTTTATATCCCCCTGCCATTAAAACAGAACTAGCCACTAGAGACATTAAAACAATTTTCTTCATTTATCAATTCCTCCCCAGAAATTTTTTGTACCAATATTACACAATTAAAACTTAATTTACAAAAGAATAGAGCAGTTCTATCTCTTCTTTCCAAATTTTGTCATCAATTGTCTCAAGTATAAGAGGAATATCATCCATCCTTTCATCTTGCATTATAAATTTAAAAGCATCAAGACCAATTTCACCTTTTCCAAGTGAGTGGTGTCTATCTACATGAGAGCCCAAAGGTGGTTTAGAGTCATTTATATGCATTCCCATCAGATATTGAAACCCTACTATCTTTTCAAACTCTGCCCACGTTTTATCATAAACCTCTTTCGTTCTGATGTCGTATCCTGCTGTAAACATATGGCAAGTATCTATACAGACACCAACACGTGACTTATCTTCTATTTTGTCTATAATATGCGCTAAATGCTCAAAGCGCCAACCAAGGTTACTCCCTTGTCCTGCCGTGTTTTCTAATACTGCACTAACACCTGTAGTTTTATCGAGCGCGATATTTATAGACTCTGCAATTACATCTAAACATACATCTTCAATGGGCTTCATTATTTCAATATTTTCTTTATCTTTCTTAGCCACTTTTGCTAAATGGCTCCCAGGATGAAAATTCAGTCTATCAAGTCCTAAAATCTCACAACGCTCCAGCTCATCTATAAATGCAACTCTTGATTTTTCCAACTTTTCTGCCTCTGGATGACCAAGATTAATAAGGTAGGAATCATGAGGAAGCACATGTTTTGGAAGAATTCCAGATTTTTCTAGAGCACTCTTAAATTTATCAATAGTCTCTGTCTCTAAATCTTTTGCAACCCACTGTCTCTGGTTTTTAGTAAAAAGGGCAAATGCTTTTGCTCCGATAGCCTCTGCATTTGTCACTGCATTAAAAACTCCACCACTTGCCGAACAGTGCGCTCCTACAAATTTATTTATACGACTCGGCATTTAGTGCCTCCCTGCATTGAACTCTAGTTCTTATCATTACTTTATATCCTTGATTTTAAATAGTATCTTATTCTTTGTATCTTTAAAATAGACTGTGTTTATACTTATTTTATAGAGTATGTTTACATTTTCATCCTCTATATTTTGCTCAAAACCATCTAGAGTATTAACTCTATTTTTGGCATCATAAATTTCATAACCCAAGAGTATATTTTGCAGTAAATCATCCGGATAAGCCGCGTTTAGATACTCTTCATTAAAACTACTCTTACTCATACAACCCTTATCTATACATACAAGGTGATTAATTGAAAATTTCTCAATTGCTTTACCAGCTACGAAGAGTTCTAGTTCTACTGCCCTTTTTGTATTTCTCAGATAACCTAGGTCTGCAAACTTCAGTTTGGGTGATTTTATGATGATAAGTTTTGATTGTACATGCTCATAATTTTTGATACTACAAGCACTAAAGAAAAGAGTAAAGACAAGAAGTATATATTTCATAAGTAAGATTATACCGATAATTTATTAGGAACAAAAAGCTATCTATATTTTAAATATTAAATTTTGGAATATTTTTAGAATTTATTTTACAACACCCATCTCTAATAGATGAGTATTACAAGGTTTTAAAAACTGTATCTTATACCTGCAAAGAACTCTCTACCTGGAGCAACTGTAATTGTAGCATCTTCATCATCAAAAACTCCATTCCCACTTTTATCACGATTGAAAAAAGCTGTGTAGATATACTGTTTGTCAAAAACATTATTTACTTTTGCGTAAAATTCTAAGTTATGCTCACCAATCTTTGTTTCATATCTAGCATGCAGGTTTAGATATGCATACCCTGGTATAACAACCTCATTTGTATCATCCGCAAAATATTCTGACTTAGCAAATACTTCCGTAATGAATTTTAGATTATTTGTTACTTTATATGTTGCATATATATCTAATGTATGGTTTGGTGTTCTTGACAATTCATTGCCTACTACATCAAAACTACCTGTTACAGTACCTCTTTTATAAACCATAGGATTGTGTTTCGTGTATTCTGATTTTAAATAAGTATATGCTAAATTAAATGAGAAAGTTTTTTTTGCATCAGTGCTTAATGCAAGTTCAAGACCTCGGTTTCTTGAATCACCAATATTTGTTGTTACCGTACTGCCTCCAGAGCTCATAGCGTATGTGCCATCTTCATATCCTATGATATCTTTGTTATCCATTTGAAAAATAGCAACTTCATAACCTAAAAAGTTAGTAGCGATAGGAATTGAGCCTCTTGTTCCTATCTCATAAGTAATAGTTTTTTGAGTTTTTATATCTTCTGCTACATCTTTGTCTATATTGGCCTGTATTTTATCCACAGTAGGTGTTCTATAGCCTGTTGAGATATTTGTATATATAGAGTGTTTTGATGTTACATCATAAACCAAACCTGCTCTGTAGCCATTATTTGCAAATGTTTTATCAATTTCTGTTACTTCATCTATCCAAGCTGTTCCATCATACTTTCTTGAGAACTTAATATATTCATCTTTTTGAATATCTCTTCTAATATTGAATGTTGTTGTTAAAGTTGGTGTAACTGCATATTTTACTTCACCATAAAAAGCATGCAGGTTTTGATTATCTTCACTCTCTGATGTATCCCCTTTATATCTTTGTTCATCAGCATCTCTACCAGTACCACCAACGGTACCATCACTTCCTAAATAAAGGTAATCTATAAGTCTTTTACTTCCTGATATATACTCTCTTTCTCCATATTCATAGCCTAACATATAAGCAAAATTATTTATATCGTGTTTTAATTCTAGTTTAAGACCTTTTTGATCTTTGTCTGTTATGGAGTGATTTGAGTATGTATCAGTTTCGCCATCTAAATCTGTATCCACAGGGCTAGATATATTGTCATACTCATCAAGATAATAATAGGTAGTTGCCATTAGATTTATATTACTTGTGATATCGGCTGTGTATGTTAAATAGTACTTATCTAAATCAACTTCTCGCTCTTTAGTCCATGCACTGGCTCCTGTACCCTTTGGGTTTTCCATAGCTGCTGTCATCCCTGTAGAACTAGAACTTGTTGCTAGTTCTGATTTAAATGTTTTATCTATACCAAAAGTGATATCACTTGTATCATTTATATAGTAAGAAAATTTACCCCCTATAGATTTTGATTCATTTCCTGAATCTATCCAATATCCATCAGTTTTTCTAAAATTTCCATTGATGTTGAAAGCATAGTCTTCCGTACTATGTATAGCTTCTAGAGTGTAATCTTGAGAATTAAAACTTCCATACTCTGCACTTAAAGAATACGAGTCTTTACCACCTCTTGGTTTATATGTTGTTATGATGACTGCACCGGCACTTGCATTATTCCCATAAAGATATGCGGCAGATCCTTTTATGACTTTGATATTTTTCACATCACTCATATTAATTCTAAAAGTTCCATTTTTTGTATATACTGGTACTCCATCCACGATTATAGCAACACCCGGATTTTCCCACATATACTCCTGTTGGTTCATACCCCTAATATGTACTTTAACTGTATCCCCTACCTGTTCATTTGCTATTACACCTGGAACTGTTCTTAAAACCTCATTTAGCTGTTTTGGATTAATCTCTTCAATCTGCTCTTCACTGATAAAATTTACAGTTGAAACCTCCGTATCCTTTGATTCAGTTATATTTATTGTTGATGATTCAACTTGAATATTTCCTAAATCTGATGCAATAGCATTAATCGTCAGTACACAAAAAAGTGACATACAAATTTTCTTATTCATATTTTTCCTTATATTATAATATTTTAAAGCAAGTGGAAGTATATGAATTAAATGTTAATTTTTTGTTAATTCTTATAAAGTATTGTTAATATTATTTATTAAGACAAATAATATTAACTCATTTATAGAGCTTGATATATCGGCGCATCTTTCTCTGTAATATATCTATTTGCCATAAAATCAAGCCTTTCTAGATTATTCTAATACAATAATCTAATCTTGGGAGAAAAATAGTGAAAATACATATAGATATAGACTGCTTTTTTGCAAGTGCTGCTCGTATTGTCGATCCATCTTTAGAACACTTACCAATAGCAATTGGTGGGCGTAGTGATACTAAAATTTTCAATAAAGATGCAAAAAATCAGACTGTAAACTTTGAAAACTCTGGTAGTTTTGTACCAACATTTTATAAAGCATATGAAGAAAAAGATGATGATATTGACGCATTTAAAGATAAAGATGGTCGTCTTCGTGGTATCTTAACAACCTCAAGTTATGAAGCAAGAGCGTATGGCATAAAAACAGCGATGAGTATTAGAGAAGCAAAACAGCTCTGCCCAGAACTTATAATAAAAGCGCCCAATATGTCTCTGTACCAAAAACTCTCACACCAACTTCATGAATTTTTAGCCACTAAAATTCCGCTTATTGAGCAGGCTTCTATAGATGAATTTTATGGAGATTTGAGTGGTTGGGTTGCAGATGAAGATATACCTGCATTTATAGACAATCTCCGCCATGAAATTAAAAAAAAGACTCTCCTTCCTGTCTCTATAGGAGCTGCTAAGACTCGGTATATAGCAAAACTGGCAACAACATATGCCAAACCTTTTGGATGTAAGACTATAGAGGCCCATGAGTTTGACAGATTTGTAAACCCCATTAAAGTTGGTAATTTTGCTGGTATAGGCAAAAGTATGAAAGCCAAGTTATACGCTGCAAAGATTTATACCTTAGGAGATTTAAGAGCGAGACGTGGTACTGTAGAGTCTTGGGGGCCTTATGCAAAAGATTTATATAAAAGAGTAAGTGGTATAAGTGATGCACCTATTGTGACAACACACAGAAGAAAGTCAATAGGTATCTCTCGAACATTTGATCCACTTTTTGATAGAGTAGAGTTAAAACGCAGAGTGCATGTCTTGGCTCGCCATCTCAGTTTTGCGATTTTAAAACTTGATGTTATTCCCACAGTATTTCATCTAAGTATAACCTATGAGATGAATCAAAAATCGCATAAAAATATCTCTTTAGCTGAAATTTTTACTGAAAAAAAGTTTGATTCACTCTGCATAGAGCTTTTAAATGCAGCCGATACTCAAAAACGCTTACAGGTAATAAGACTCAGCATAAACTGCTCAAGCTTTACAAGAGACTCAAAAAAAGAGCTCTCCCTTATAGGTTTTAGTGATGAGACCAAGATGAAAAAGCTGACAGACTCATCTAAGGATTTACGAGAAAAATATGGTATTGACACACTTAAATTTGCTAGTGAAATGTAGCCCAAAGGTATTACTTGGGAGAAGTCTCTTGAATACTAAACATTCCTATGAAAAGTATAAAAAGTGCAAGCGTAAACTGCTTCATTAGAAGTGGTTCTGGTATGCAGCTGACAAAAAAGATTGTTGCAAAGAGTAGAGACAGCTCTTTTATTTCAGGGTCATCTATTTTTAATTTAAAGACTTGATATATTAAGTACAGAAATAGGATAAAACCGATAACACCCATTTGTAGTAAAAATAAAAGGTATTGGTTATGCGGATGAAACTCTTTCATAAACTTTTTTGTACTCTCGTCAAGGAATGGGTACTCGTGTGTCTCAAGCATCAGTGTCGTTTGATCTCGATAATCGCCAAGGCCTATACCTAGAAGTGGATTCTCTTTGAGAATATCATAACTCGTGATGTAATATGCAACCCTAACACCCCAAGAACTGTTTAAGTTCATCTCAGATATCTTTTGGATATCATTCATCGCTAAATGAGCCCTCATTTTAAAGGAGTCACTTATATTGTATGCGACTGTAAATATGGAAAGTAACAATAACGTACTAATAAATATAGATTTAATTGTAACCCTAAAGTGAATGATACTCATAACAAAAACACCCACAATTAAAGCCACCTGACCAGTTCTTCCTACAGCCAAAAAGAGGTTTCCAGTAACAGTTAAAAAAAAGAAAACATATATTAGCTTTTCTTTGAACTCATAATGGTTTGCAAAGATTCTATTGAGGAGTAAAAGAGATGTAAAAGCCATAAAGACACTATAGTCTATATGCATCATAAATGGACTTGGGTTTTGCACTGTAGCATTCTTAAAAGTCCACAACTCAAAGAATACTCCATAGGCTATCACCTCACTTATAAACATTCCAAGTAAAAAAGATGTAATGATAGCTTGTACCTGCTCTTTTTTAATGGATGTTGCAATAACAAAGAGTGCTAAGAAATACATATCTAAACGCAGATGCTTGAGCCCTAGTGTTAAATTCTCACTCCAAGCTATTGATAAAATGCTAAAAAATAAAAAGAGGAAAATCGCTACAAGTAACTTACTTGATTTTACTTGATTATACTTTCTTTGAAAATCACCTTCAAGAATCCAAAGCAGCGGTAAAAAAATTATAAAAAAGCTAATTGCTGCTCTTGAGAGTGGTAAAATAAACGCGAATATAACTACTGAGTAGTAAAAGGTTTTTTCAAAGTCTATTTTATCTTTTAACATCTATTATACATCTTCTCTTCTCTTAGTATTTCTAATAAACTCCATAAAAAAAGCTAAGAATATAGAGAGCATAAGCCCTGTTATAAAAGCGACCACTACAACAAGTGCTTTCTTTGGTTTTAAAGGACGATCTTTGATAACAAACTCACCAATCACCTTAGAATTTTGTATATTCTGTTCTGATTTATTATATTTGAGTTGTTCTATCTCTTCAAGTAGCTTTACTTTTTTATATGCCAACTCAACATTAAGCGTGTATTTTAATTTTCGCAATGTATCATTCTGTAAATTATTTTTATCTCTTTTTAAATTAGGAATAGTTTGGTTTTTAACGAGTTCTATCTCGACTTTTAAATCTTCAATTCTGTTTTGTGAGTTTAAAATGAGATTTTGATAATTTACTATCTGCATAGAGGAGATAGCTACTGTTGTTTTATCACTATTTTTACTATTTATATATATATCTTTTACAGACTTTGTATACTCTTTTAGTTTTTCTACATGTAAGGAAATTTTATCTTCAAGAGTTTTTAACTTTACATGTTTATAGAAAGCTATCTCTTCATTTATTTTAACAATACTCTGTATTTTCAACTTCTCTATTTGGTTTTTGATATTTTTAGTTTCTAACTCTTCTAACTTCTTTATTTCTATCTCTTTTGCTTTTATAGCATTATTATTATTTACTATATATCTATCTATTTTAGATTGATACATATCTTGTGTATACTTAACAACTTCTTTGTTTTTCTTTAAGGCTTCTTCATTTGAGATAGCCTCTGTTCTTATGGTTATAAAGTTTTCAAGCTTTTTATTTACCTCTACACTAGAGACTTTTGAAATAAAATTTTCAACTTTAACTTCATCTTCGACATTAAAAACAACATTTAATCGTTTTGCAATAACTGCTGGATCTGCAATGTCTATGCGTTTTTTTTCTTTATCAAGACCCATATAACCAATCATCACATTTGACTTAACTTCATAAATAGGTTGCGCTAGAAATACATAAAAAATAGCTAATAGTGTAATAATACCAGTAATACCTGCAATTATATTTTTACGCTTTTTAAGAGCTTTTAATAATTCTCTTAAGTCTATAATATCTTCTTCATATACCTGTACATTTTCTTGCATTTATAATTTCTCACTTATTCTCATTTAATATGCACCCTCTTTAAAAAGCACTACTTTAACAGTCTTAACAAGTATCACTATATCGAGCCATAGAGACCAGTTAGTTACATACCATTTATCTGTTGCCACTCTAAAGTCATAATCTGTATCACTTCGTCCGCTCACTTGCCAAAGTCCTGTTATCCCAGGTTTAACCATAAAATAGTACTCTGCTTCTGCTTTATAATACTGATCCATCTCTTCTTGTATAACAGGACGAGGACCCACAAAGTTCATCTCCCCTTTTAATACATTAAAAATTTGTGGTAACTCATCCAAAGAAGTCTTTCTCATAATATTACCAATTTTTGTCACACGCGGGTCATTTTTCAACTTAAAGCTATTCTCCCACTCTGTTCTAATCTCTTCATCTTCATTTAAAAGTTTTTCTAATCTTTCTTTTGCATCACTATACATACTTCTAAACTTATATGTTGGAATAGTTTTACCATTTTTCCCAACTCTATTATGTGCAAAGAAGATAGGTCCAGGTGACTCTTTTTTAATTAAAAAAGCGAATATTCCAATTATTGGCAATAAGATAGGTAAAAGTAAAACAGCAAGGATATAATTAAATAGTTGCTGTAGGACCAGTCTATATTTACTTTTAAGACGGTTTTGTATCTTAACAAGGCTTGTTCTCGTATTAGCAAGTTCATAAATAAAAGATTGAGAGAGATTATACTCTTGTAACCTTGGGATAAACAATATCTCATGAGCAGAGTGCATCTCTTGATCAATTATATTCTGAAGTGTATCAGACTTTATATTCTGTGAATTTATAAATACTGTTTTGGCTGAATCATTATCAGAACTGATATAACCTAAATAGGGATTTGAAAATATCTCTTTTTTTAAAAACTCATCATCGCCATATATATTTGCTTCTCTTTGCCAAAGTCCCATTTTAAACAATAGCTTTTTTAAAATATTTTTAAATAATGGTATAAGGACAACTAAGTAGACAAATATAAGTACTATTACAAACCTTGAGAACTCTTCTACACTTTGAGTAATAGCCAGATATGACATAACTAATAAAAATGCGAAAAACAGACTTTTTATAACCTGCTTGCTTTCATGCCAAAAATCAAATCGTTTTGTATACACCCCTTCATATGCAAAGATACCAATTATTGCGATGAAAATCATGTATAAACCAAAAAAATCACCCAGTGATTTATTAAAAGGAAGCTCAATAAATGGAGCTAAAGCCTCTCTTGTGTAAAATGCAATAACTACAGATAAACTAATAGCCAAAAAATCGAAACCAACTAATATTAAACGAGATATATTATTTTTCATTAAAATCCTATTGTATAATTGTAATTATACTAAAATAAAAATAACTTTATTTACTTTTTCCACCATCTATGATGCATACTCAACTTTCTAATTAAAAATTGCGGTAGTTTATTGTATCTTTGACCTAGTTTATAGCCTAAGTATTTCATACCATTTCGTATAAAAAATTCAGGTAAAAGATACCATGCTCCATGAGCTAAAAGATAGTTTATTTCAGACTTAATATATTTCATACCTTCACCCTCAGCTTTTCCAAATTCTTCTAGTATCCAACTTTCGCATTTATGGAATACACCTATGTCAAAATATCTTTTAAATTCTTCCCATACTGTATAGCTATGGCTATGATACACTTTAGCTTTAGCTGTATAAACTAAACTATATCCGTCCAATATCATTTTAGCACCTGTGTACACATCCTCTCCAAGTATCAAACCATCTTTAAAATTTCCTGTTTTAAGAAGTGAACTTTTTCTATAAGCTGCAAAGGAGTTAGATAGTTGAGCCGTTTTAATGCCATATGTATTTATATCGCTTTTTGTTCTAACTATCGTAACAGTTGGATAATTAAATTCTCTAAGATGTTTGCCAAAAAGAGTTGTACTTTCATAACTCAACTGTCGACCATAGGATGCACCCACATTTTCATCTTCAAAAACTTTTACAATATTTTCTATACTATAATCATCAAAAGGCAATGCATCTTGTGTAAGGAATACTAAAATATCACCCTGTGCTATCTGTACAGCTTTTGCACGAGTTCTCCCATGGTCAAATTCATTCTGAGGTATCACTATTACATTAGATGTATATTTTTTTGCTATTACAACTGTATTATCTCTTGATGAAGAATCTATGATAATTAACTCATATTCATTTATCGATTGTGTTTTAAGTTTATCTAGTAATTCAACTAAATAATTTTCTGCATTATATGTTGGTATTATGATTGATAACAATATTCTTTCCTTTTTTAACTTCTACAAATTGGTTTTTAAAAAGCATTTTCACAGCCCTCTAATCATCTATCTCTAATTTTTCTCATTTCTTTTAATAAAAAAATTTCAATATATTCATATAAAAATAGACCAAGGGAAACTGAAATAATCATAAAAGTAATAAAAACAATAATTATTTCAAATATCGTATCTACAGTTATTGGAAGTTTATCAAATACTTTAAATAAAAAGACCAGTACAAAATAATGAGATAAATAAAGGGAATAGGAAGCATTACCCAAATAATTAAAAAAATTCACTAAACTAAAGGATGATTCTTTAAAGTATACTTCAAACTGCAGTACACTGTATACAAATATCGCCGAAGGAATTCCAAAATATATTACCCTGCCATATTGTTTATATCCATTAAATATTTCTGTGAAAAAAGTATCTACACCAATATAATATCTATGGCTTGCGAACAATAAACAGAGTGAAAAAAATAAAAGTAAAAATGAATACAAGCGATTTAATTTATTTAACTTAGATACAAGGATATACACACAACCACCCATTAGAAACTCGAACAAGAGAGGGCTTCCATAAACTAAAAATATAGCATTTAGTTCTGGAAGTTTATTTAAAAAAGAAATTAAAAAAGAAATTAAAAATATTGTCATCAAAAATATAAGAAAATATTTTGTATTTTTAAAAAAGACCATAAATATAAAGACAACAAAATAAAAATACATTTCATACACAAGTGTCCATGAAACATTTAAAAAAGAGGGAGAAAAAGATGGTAATAATAAAAATGATGCTAATAAATTAGTGTCCGCATAAGATGTAACCAAAGATGGTGAGTACATTGCGAGTATCAATAATATTGAAAAATAAAACCAATACAATGGAAATATTCTAAAAAACCTATGTTTAAGAAATTCATATTTATTTACATTAGGTTTTGAAATAATATAATACATAATAAAACCACTAATTACAAAAAAAATATCAACACCTGCAAGTCCGAAGTAAAAAGGTTTAATATTAATATCGATTATATTTTTTTGTGCTAAAACAGAAAAATGAACTATTATCACTAAAAGAACTGCAATGGCTCGTAATATTTGCAATGATATTAGCATTTATACTTCTCTAGTTTTAATGAGTTGTATAATACTAATACATAAGCTAAGCTAAGCAAAAAGAAGATTGACAAATTAAGAGTAGTAAATAATACATATGTACTTCCTAGTAACATTGCCCAAAGCATCGCTGCAAATAAGAAAATAGATAGCAGTAATGTTACTGGATTTGCTCTATGTAGAGACCACACTAGAGATAGCGAGATAAGCATCCAGTACGATGCAAAAAACAATTGGCTGATTATACTACCTAGATACCCAATTGAATACAGAGTGATTGCAGGATAAGCTAGAGTAAACGGTATTTTGTTCTCATAAAATTGATTAAATACAGAAGGTGGTGTGACCTGTTCCATTAACAAAAAAATACCACTAGGCTTGTTATCATATTTTATATACAAGTGCTCTATGTTTATTATAGGGTAAGTTGATAGTACTTCATAATCTATAGCCCACCACATTTGTCCTTGCAATGAAAATATCCGAGCAACTAACATATCAACAAGATTAGAACCAGTATACCCATGTATATAGTAGTAGGAAAAAATAACCAAGCCTACTACAAAAGGAAATATTATAAAAACTTTTTTAATAATAACTATAATCGGTATTTTCCTATTATAACTATATTTTGCTGTTGCGTACCCTAGTATCCACATCATAAAGAAGTTACTTAACCAAGAAAACTTATTTGAATACAAGATAGCTAATAACAGGACAAAAGATGAAAGAAACAGTATCCGTATTTTTACTTGCTTATTGAAACGATATTTTTCAACATAAAAAGCCAAAACTAAAGAAGTGTATGACAAAAAATAAAATACCTTAGATAGTACAGAACCTAAAGGAACAGAATCCCAATAAGCAAAACGTTGTATATGACCTAACAATGGAAATGGGTGTATACACCCTTGTATAAACATTACGAATGCCAAGAATAGAATAAAATATAAGATAAATTTTTCTATCTGTAATAATTTGACGAATTCAACAGTATCCTTTTTATATTTATGAAAAAAATAGTCAAATATCAAAAATATATAAAATGCAAAAAAAATAAATGCGAAGTTGATTGTTACCAGTCTTAACGTAGACCCTGTAGCAAATGTTTCCATGTCTACTTCTAGTGCATACGCACCAGATTCTAAATATACGTTTGATAAAATACTGGTGTATTGAGAAAAAGTAAAAAAAAGAAGTAAAAAAAAGAACATAGGCCAACTAATTAAAAAATAAATCATAAAAAAAGAAAAAAATATAGAAGATACCACTGCCAATGAGAAAGAAGGTCCTATAAATTCAATCGCGTAAAAAATATTTAATATAAATATTATAAAAGCAAAGAAATTTACAGTTACAATACTTTGCATTTAAATCTTTTTCCTAAGCGTCTCTATAACTATGTCAAGTAATTCTTGTCCTATATTAAATTCAGATTTATTATAATCAACATTCCCTACATATGTATATTGTTTATAAGCATTTAAAAAAGCTATATTATCATATTTAATACTTTTACAATCCACAGGCCACTGTATAAGATCATGCTCAAATTCATTCCAACTTATAAATCTCTTGCAAAGAGGATGTTTATCATATGAAACATTCCCAAAAATAAAAACAGGAGTATCAAGAAGTACTGCCTCATACCCAGCTGTTCCAGTCAATGTGATTAACGCTTCTGACTCTTTAATCATACTTTTTATGTTAGCATCTTCAGAAATTAATTTTACATTTGGTAACTTTTGCAACTCACGATAAAATGTTGCGCTGTTATATCCCATATTTGACTTATGTTCTTTAATTAATAGATATGAATCTATTGGTAATAAAAAAGATATTTGTGTTAAAAGGGCTAATTGATCATCAAAAAATGGTGCACCAACTGTTGTAGATGCTTCTGGTTGGTAATGTATTGGATATATATAAAATTTATTTTTCTTTAACCATTTTTCATCGATATTATCGAAATATTTCTTCAAAAATGGTTTTCTTAATCGTCTTATCGCATTTCTTTTAAAAGATGCTACAGCATGATGAATAGGCTTTGCTCTAAACAGAATACCAGATGAATCACGGTTTTCTTTCAATGTATACAGCAAGGTCCCATACAATAATCTAAAATTTTTATTATTTAATAAATTTGTCCAAGATAAATTATTTAAAGTTCCTGTTTTCATAAACCCTTGAACTTGATCATCTAAAGTATTAATATAATTTTTAGCCCAATTAATATCTTCATCTGAAAGTATGGTTTTTTTGCTCATAATATCATTATATATATGTTCCACCTCATCTGATTCACTATTAACAGACTTTTTAATCTCAAATCTATTTGGTATTTTTGCAGGTACAAAGCCAATATATGGGATACTCTTTGCATTGGCCATATTACTTGCAATAAATGAAAATGAGCTAGACACTGTTTCATGCACAACAATTGAGATGTTATACTTACTAAAAATACTATCTAAGAATCCTGCTACAAGTCTATTGGATTTTGGTAAATCTGGATTAATAATTTTATTCAACAAACCTATCTTCTTGAGTCGTAAATAATCATTAAATACCGGGGAAAAGTTACCCCTTGTATGTTCACTATTCATTGTCACATCACCTTGTTCATTTACATAATCAGATAGATAATGTACTGAATTCGTTTGATAATTGATTCTTTTAAAAAATAGTTGGTACTCACCAATTCTTGAATCCATAACTATAACAGACTCAATATTTTGTTCACTTAATCTTTTTGAAAATTTCAAAGCAAAATCAACCCAAAATTTATCACCGATAGCTAGTATTAAAACTTTTTGCATCATTCTTTCCTGTAAAATATTTTTGAATATTTAAAATAATAGTAATATTTAATAAAGCCTAGCCATATAAAAGTTATATTTAATGATAAGGAAACAGATATTAATATGTTTAACTCTTGTAGTATGTATACGCATATTAAAAATATCAATAATCCTGTCATATGACTATAGACAATAATCTTATCTTTATTCATTGCATACAACCCCTGATGTGGAACTTGGGCTAAGGCGAAAAAAAATAACATTGACAATAGTATATAAAATAATTCCAGATATTCAGAATAGATTGGCTTATCAATCCAATCTATAATAAAGGGAATAACTATAAATAAAAATATTATAAATATAAGAGACAAGCCAATTGTTGAATAGGTCAGTTCTTGCATAGTATTTTTAAAATTCACTTTATCTATCGATGAATAATACCTAATTAGTTTAGGATATAAAAATGAAAAAATACTTGCTTGAAGAAAACCACTCACTCCTAATATTAAACTAATATAAAACACATATACTCCTAACTCTATATTGGTTCCATATGATTCAATAATATATCTATCAAGGGTTAAAATTAATTGATATGCAATTGTACTGAAAAAAAAGAAAGCCCCAACCTGCAAACCTTTCATTAACCACTGCTTGTTAAACCTATACAATTTCCAGTTAGGCACTTCTTTATAAACTAAATAAACACCTAATAGTATTGATAAAAATGATCCTATTATCCAAGCAACAAAGATTGTATTGAGGTTATTGAGAATTGGTATTGTCCACATTAAAGGTAATGCAATCCATATCCAAATACTTGAACGAATAAATAAAACCAAGCTAGCTAATAACTGTCTTTGCATAATAATTAAGAGTCTATTTATTTCTTGGGCTATATGCTCAAGGACAAGAATGAAATAAAAAATATAAATAAACTCTTTTGGAAGCAATTCAAAGACAAACAACAATATAGTAAATGGGAGCAATAGAATGTACAACAAGAGAGTCGCAATAAATTGGTGTTGAATTACAAACGACCATTCTTCTTTTGATCTTTTTAATAGTTCTCTTTGAGAATAAGCGTAAAAGTCACTTCCAATAATTAATACTCCAATAGTTATACTTGTTATAAATAAACCAAATTTTCCGACCTCAGATGGCTCTAATAATTTGGCCAAAACTACTATTAAAAATAATTTACTTGCCATTGTAATTCCACGAATAGCCATATTGTATATTCTTACTAAAACTATATTCTTAAATACACTCAATTAACAAACTCCGGCATGATAATTCAAAACTTCTCTGTATCAATATCGTTATTAGCTCTAATATACTCTTCTTTTTGCCCTATATCAATCCAATAATCTACTATTTTATAGAAATAGGGATCTTGCCCGTCTTCAATTATATTTTCAAATAAAGTTGGTAATTCGAAATATTGATTTTTGGGTATTTTCTTTACAGATTCGGGACTCAATATATAAATACCAGTATTAATATTAAATTTAATTTGAGGTTTCTCGCTCAAAGAGATGATTTTGTCATTCTTTGTATCTACGACACCATAAGGAATTATGTGCTCATATTCTCGTACACACATGGTTGCAGGAGAGCTTTTTGATTCATGATAATTTAATAACACATCAAAATCTACATTTGATAAGACATCCCCATTTGTCACTACTATGGATTCACTTAAATCTTCCTTTATCAAAGAAAGTGCACCACCAGTTCCTAGTCGCTTATCTTCTTCTAAATATAGAATCTCAACTCCAAGCTTTTCACCATTTTCGAAATAATCTTTTATAATTTCTTTTTTATAATTTACTGAGATATAAAATTTATTAAATCCAAACTCAATAAATTTTTCAATTATAATTTCCAATATAGGTTTACTCCCTACATGAAGCATTGGCTTTGGTGTGTTTTTAGTCAATTCGCCAAGTCTGGTACCAAGTCCACCCGCCATAATTACAACAGCATTTGGTTTATTATTAAATTCAACTTCATCTAATGTAAACATAGTTATATAATTACCTTCATTATCAACTAAAGGAACTTGTCTACGCTTTATTTTTTTTAAATATTGTATACACTTAATTTTAGATGTATTAACATTAAGTTTGTAGGGATTATTATTGATAATGTGTTTCAAATCTAAATTTTTATTTAAAATAGCTTTTCGTATATCACCATCCGTTATTATTCCTATCAGTTTATTTAACTTATCAACTACTGGTAAAACTCCATTGCCATTATCATCAAGCAGCGCAATAGCTTCATCAAATTTTGTATTTTCATTTAATATTAATTTATTCTTCATTCACACCCTTCATTAAGAATTCAATATATTTAAAGTCTTCTATTGTATCTACATCAACTGATCTAAATCTAGGCATAATATATGCGTATGATTTTTCACTATAATATTTGTTTCTTTTTATTAAATCATAATTGAATACAAACACCGCACCATTTGGAAAATAACTTTTCTTCATATCTTGACGATTCAGTAATTTTTCTTCAAAAATACTTTCAAATTTACTTTCATCTGTAATATACTTATGCCATTCTATTGGATGATGTTCTTCAGTATAACTCACAACACTATCAGCTTCTTTTTGTTTAAAAAGTTTTATAGCTCCATCGATATCCTCTACTATACGTAATGGAGATGTAGGTTGTAAAACGATAAAATCTTTTATATTGTAATCAAATTCAGTGTTTAATCTTTCAATAGTAAAAATATAATTATCAATTGCTTTAGCTGTATCTGATGCTAACTCTTCGGGTCTTAAAAAGTGACTCTTTGCCCCATATATTAAAGCTATTTTTTCTATTTCTTTGCAATCTGTAGAAATAATCACATCTGTAATGTATTTAGATTTCAAAGCTTCTTCAATAGTATAAGCAATCATTGGCTTTCCAAGTAAATCTTTTGTATTTTTTCCAGGTAAACCTTTTGAACCGCCTCTGGCTGGAACTATTGCAATCATAATTAAATTATATCCTCTTTAGTCAATATATGGTCAAATTTTAAATCTTTGTTTACTGTTCTACCGACAATATATTCGGTCATTTCAGGATCAAATCCACCACCGGGTCTTTTATAATCAACATCTTCAATTTTTATAATCTCACCTTGTTTCATTTCTCTTGTTACAACAATGCTTCTTCTAAATTCTTTTTTCTTCTCATCTGTTTCTGTTGCTATTATTCTAAGTGAGCCTAGTGCTTCAAAAATTCTAGTTGAGTTTTCAACAATCTCTGTCATCTCACCTTTTGTTGCAGATACTTTATGATCCCAACCTTCCATATTTTTATCAAGTGTGAAATGCTTTTCTATCAAACAAGCACCCAGTGCCATCGATGCTAATGGAATTGCTGTTCCTAATGTATGATCAGAAAACCCAATAGGATATTCAGGATATGTAGTCATTAGAGTCTTTATGTTGTTTAGGTTGACATCTTTATCAACTGGTGGGTAAGTAGATACACAATGCAGGATTACTATTTGTTTATTACCTGCATTTTCAATGATTTTTACGGCTTTATCAATTTCATATAGTTCACTAAGTCCTGTTGATATAACAATTGGCTTTCCTTTTTTAGCCAAATACTCTAAAAATGGATAATTGTTTAAATCCATTGAAGCAACTTTTATAAAAGGTGTATCCATTTTATCTACTAAAAAATCCGTTTCTTTTTTACTAAAAGGTGTTGAAGTACAATCTATGCCTATTTCATCAGCAAATTTTTTCATCTCCAAAAGTTCTTCTTCTGAAATAGAATACTCTTCGACAATCTCTTCAAGAGTATAATCATTTCTATCTCTATAATCATCTGCTATAAAATAATTATCTTCATATTTTTTTCTTGCAAAAACAGAGTCTTTTGACCAACTTTGGAACTTAACACAATCAGCTCCAGCTTCTTTTGCTTCTATTATTAATTGTTTGGCAAGTTTCATATCTCCATTATGGTTTGCACCAAGTTCAGCAATAATATATGGTTTACAAAAATTATAAACTTCCTTTTTTTCTGTCAATTGTACTTTCATTTTATATGTCCTTTTATATTAATTCCCACCATAGTGGATAACTTATGTTTTTATCTTTTATTTTTAATTCTATACTATCTATTTCTCGATCAAATATATTTTTAATCAAATTAAGCTTTTTATAGTGTCTTTTTTTTACATCCATACCTCTTTTTAAAGATTCTAAATCTAAACTTTTAAGACCGACTGTATTTTCTTGATGCTGTCTATAAAAACTAATAGTATCATTTGTAAAAATAGCTTTTTTATTATTTAATAAAAACAGTGAAAAAATATACCAATCAACAGCTATTAAATCATCTGGTATTTCAATTTTCATAATATCTGTCAATAAAATAGCTGTATTGGAAAGGCCAAAAATGTTTTTATTCCTAATAAAATCAAAATCTATAATTGAATTATTTTTAATTCTATTTGAGATATATGTTTCTTCATAAATTCCATTTTCATCAAAAAGACTTAAGTCATTAACTACTATGTCATTATCTTTTAACAATCCTATTGATTCCTCAATACGATTACTTTGAAAATAATCATCACTATCTCCAAAAATTAGAATATCATAATTATTATCTATGCAATAATTAATTCCGTATTCTCTATTTTTAGCTGGAGTATTTGAATATGGAAGTTCAATTATATTTAAAGTCTGACTATATGTTCTTTTTAATCTTTCTAAATTTTCATATCCATCATTTACAACTATGACATCAAAAATTTCATATGTTTGTTTTTGCAAAGATTCAAAAAAATCATCTAAAAAACTTTCATTCATTGGAAAAACTGTAGTTAAAAAAGCTGTTTTCATTTTATTTCTCATGGCACAAATAGTTCTGCTTTACCATCAGTAACAACTTTATTTTTTACTTTGCATGTAGTTTTAAAAAAAACTTTTTTTTTCGCCAAGTCTACACTTGTAACTTCCACTGTTGCAGTGACAGTATCACCTAAATATACAGGCCTTTTAAAGTTAAGTGACTGAGAAACATAAACGCAACCTTCACCTGGTATTTTAGTACCAAAAAGAGCTGAGAAATATGATGCTGTCATTAACCCGTGAGCTATTCGTTTTTTATATCTCGAGTTTTCAGCATATTCTTCATCTAAATGAACTGGGTTTCTATCTCCAGATATTCCTGCGAATGCTTTCACATCAGTATCTGTAATAGTTTGAGAGTAACTTACATTCATACCAATTTCGATTTCTTCTAAAGGTATTTTGTTAAACACTAAAGACTTGCTCATATTATCTTCTCCTTTTTATATTTTCTTTTATAAATTCAACAGCTGGATTTCCAAATACTGTCATTCCATCTGGCACACTTTTTGTCACAACAGAACCCGCAGCAATAGTAGCACCTTTACCTATTTTTAGAGGCTTATTAGGTTTACCTTGATGAATAATAACTCCTGTTCCAATATAAACATCATCTTCAATTACAACATTACCATTACACTTGACAGAGGGTGCAAATGTTACATTATCACCTATTACACAGTCATGAGCAATATAGCTATAAATATTTACATGAAAGTTTTTACCAATTGTTATATTTGAAGTTAATGTAACAAAAGGACATATAACTGCACCTTCATCTATAAAAGAAGATCTAGATATAAAAGAACTTTTATGAAATATATTAGAAAAATTAACACCTTTTTCTTTTAAATTTAAATATATTTTATTTCTTAATTTATAATCTGCAATCGCAATCACTACATTATCATTTTTGGTAAAGTTAAAATCTTTTTCATTACCTAAAAAAGGTGCTTGATAACTATATTTTTTATAATCATCATCATTTATGTCAAAATAACCTTTGATTTTATAGTCACCATTATCAAGTAAATATTCAGTAACTTCGCTAGCAAAACCGCTCGTACTTATGATATAAATTTCTTGCATTATACTATCACACTACTTGGAATATTCACAACTCTCTCTTCGAGATACTTTGCATTTTTCAAATCAGTTTTTTGACACTCTTGAAACATCTCGAGTTCATTCATAAGTCGCCAAATAGGTCGACTCATCACACCATTATTATTTGTAAACTCTAAAAATGTATCTCTTTGTTCTTTGTCATTTACAAGCACTGCTTGGAGCCAGTAGTTTGACTGAGACTCTTTTGGCTCAGATATAAAATCTATATCTTTAGTTACAAAGAACTCTTTATACTTAGTTGCCAATGCTCTTTTTGAAGCTAAAAATGCATCTAACTGTTCTAGTTGTGCTACAAGTAATGCAGCGTTTAGATTTGGCATTCTATAGTTGTAGCCAATCTCATCATGTACATATTCATATGGATGTGGTACTTTTGCAGTAGTGGTTAGATGTTTTGCTTTTTTTGCTAACTTTTCATCATCTGTAACTATAACACCACCACCACCTGAGGTAATGATTTTGTTACCATTAAAACTAAAGGCTCCGACTTTTCCAAATGTACCTGTGTGTTTTTCTTTGTAGTATGAGCCTAAACTTTCAGCTGCATCTTCTACAAGTGCTATATGCCAATCATCACAAATTTTTTTAATCTCATCAATTTTACAAGAATGTCCAAAGGTATGCATTGGTACACATGCTTTTATGGATTTTCCTGTTATTTTATTGATACATTGAGAGTTAACTATCTCACAGTTTTCTTCCAAAAAAGAGAGCAGTGAACTAGGACTAAGTCCCATAGTATCTAAATCAACATCTATAAATATCGGCTTAGCACCAATGTAGCTTATGGCATTACATGTAGCAATAAAAGTAAGTGGTTGTGTTATAACCTCGTCATCTTTTTTCACATCTACAAGTATGAGAGATATATGAAGTGCGGCTGTTCCATTTACAGTTGCCACAGCATATTTACTTCCAACCTTTGCGGCAAATTCTTTTTCAAATGCATCTACATACTTTCCAACACTTGACACAAAAGTAGAGTCTATACAATCGTTTAAGTATTTTTTCTCATTCCCTATAAACCTCGGTTCATGCAGAGGAATAAACTCTTGAGTCTTAAAAGTCTTTTTTATAAAATCAACTATATGTTGCATTACATTTTTCCATCAAGATATTTACCAGTCTCTTTATGTCCAAAATCTGGAATCATAGTAAAAAACTCTTCTACTATCTTATCTTTAGTCCATGACAAATTTTCTTTATAATTTTTAATTGTACTCTCAAAATGATTTAACTTATTTTCATCAAATAAAGCTTCATTTTTAATAATTCCAAGATTTTCAAACCTTTGCATATCTAATACTTCCTTATCTGTAAAAAACTCTTCAAAATCTTTTTCACCTGTTGTATCACTTGAAGTAAAAAGACAAGGCCATTTTCCCTTTTTTGGTAGAGTGTGTGCAAGTTCCCTTGCCTCATCTTCATTTTTACATAAGTAAGGTTCATATCCTAAACTGTCCAGATATTTGACGGCAATATCAGAGAAAGTAATGAGATTTAAATTTGCACTCAGTTTTGGAAAAAAGATATCACGATTTTCACCAAATACACAAGACATAAGGCAAAGTTCTCCGCTCTCTTGTGGTGTTACAAAGTAACGTTTGATGTCATTTGGAGCTACTATAGGTTGGTTTTTTTGTATGCGCTGGTTAAATCCATAGAGTAATGAACCATCACTAAATGCCACATTAGCAAACCTTGCCATTGAGACATTTATTTGTTGTGATTTTCGCATCACAAACATCTCCATGATTCGCTTACTCGCACCCATCATATTTACAGGATTAGCTGCTTTATCTGTTGATACACAAAAATACTTTTTCATCCCGTTATCAATTGCTTGTTGTATTGTTTTATCTGTATTAAAAATATTTACATCAATCATACGCATAAGTGTAAATGGGTCTTTTTCACTACGCACATGTTTAAGGGCCGAGAGATTTAAAATATAATCATATTTTCCATCATTTTTTATAAATGCATCATACTCAATACTTCCAATATCTAAAGCAAAAGTTTGAAAATCACCATCAATATAACCAAATGAGCTACGAATATCACGAACAAGCTCAACCATATTGTTTTCACTGATATCAACAACGTGAAGTTTCTTAGGTTTTCTTTTAAATATCTCTTTCGTAACGGCTTGACCGATTGAGCCAGCTCCTCCAATCACAAGAAAAGATGAAGTAGAAACAATACTTTTTAATTCTTTACTTTTACTTTTAATATCACCTGTAAAAAGTTCTTTCTTTCTTCCAATTAAATCTAATACTGTATTCATCTATATTTCTCCAAATACCACTCTATAGTCTTAACGATTCCAGAGTCAAAATTTTCATCAGCTTTCCAGCCAAGTTCATTTTCAAGCTTTGTAGCATCAATTGCATAACGTCTATCATGTCCTGCTCTATCTTCTACAAAAGTTATAAGTTCTTTATAGCTAGTATCTTTTGAAATTTTCTCATCAAGGATAGTACATATTGCACCAACTATTTGAAGATTAGTTCTCTCATTCCTTCCACCAATGTTATATACATTCGCCTCTTTACCAGTATGATAAACAATATCTATTCCCTTACAGTGGTCAAGTACATAGAGCCAATCTCTAATGTTTTTGCCATCACCATAGATAGGAATACTTTCACCCACTAATGCTTTTCTAATAATAGTAGGAATTAGTTTCTCATCATGTTGTTTTGGTCCATAGTTGTTTGAGCAGTTTGTGATTACTGTATTCATCCCATAAGTCTCTTGGTAACTTCGCACTATCATATCACTACTCGCTTTAGAAGCTGAGTATGGAGAGTTTGGCGCGTATGGAGTCTCTTCTGTAAAGAGATCAGTCTCATTAAGAGTTCCATAGACTTCATCAGTAGATATATGATGAAACCTACACCCTTTATAGTTTTCCTTGTAAGTGAAAGGTTTCTCCATCCAATACTTCTGCGCTACGTCTAAAAGAGTAAAAGTTCCATTGACATTTGTCTCAATAAAAACACCCGGATTTTTGATGGAGTTATCAACATGAGACTCTGCTGCAAAGTGAATCACACCGTTAATGTCATACTCACTAAATATAAACTCCACAAGTTCACGGTTACAGATATCACCTTTGATAAATTTATATCTAGGATTACTTTCACACTCTTTGAGGTTTTCTAGGTTACCTGCATATGTGAGAAGGTCTAAGTTAATTAGGTTGTACTCAGGGTACTTCTCTAAAAAGTATGGAACGAAGTTCGAGCCTATGAAGCCTGCTGTTCCTGTTAAAAGTATGTTTGTTTTTTTCACTATTTTCTCTCTCCCATCTTTTTTAAACACTCATCTAAACTATCTTTCCAAAAAGGGATAGTAATGTTGAACTCTTTTTTTATTTTTGCTTTGTTAAGCAGACTATAGTGTGGTCGCTTAGCTGGAGTTGGATACTCTTTTGTCTCAATCGGATTGATTAAACACTCAATTTTTGCCATTTTCATAATCTCTTTGGCAAAGTCATACCAGCTTAAAACACCCTCATTAGAGTAGTTGTAAATAGCAACTTTTTCACTCTTTATAGCTGGTAAAACATCTAAGATAGCTTTTGCCAAATCTTTTGCATAAGTAGGCGTTCCGATTTGATCAAATATCACACCAAGAGTATCTCTCTCTTTACCTAAACATAACATCGTTTTTACAAAATTAGCCCCATAACTAGAGTAGACCCAAGAGGCTCTAAGAATGATAGAGTTCTTTGGATTTATCTCACACATTACATTCTCACCAGCAAGTTTTGTATCCCCATAGACACCATTTGGATTGGTAGTATCCTTTTCATTGTATGGTTTATAGTTTTTTCCATCAAAGACGTAATCTGTAGAGATGTGAATAAGTTTAATAGCTCTGCTTTTTGCAATTTTTGCCAGATACTTCACTGCTAAATGGTTGACTCTATCTGCATTGAGCCTATCCTCTTCTGCCTTGTCCACTGCTGTGTAAGCTGCTGCATTTATAATGGTGTCTACACTATTTTGTTTTACAAAAGCATCTATAGCATCTTCATCTGTAATGTCTAAAGTGGTTCTGTCCGTAAAAAAGAAGTTGTATTTATAACCAAAGGAGAGTTCTCTAAGTTCTGAGCCAACTTGACCATTTGAACCAGTAACTAAAATATTAGGCATAATAGTTTACACCATACTCAAAGATATCTTTAGCCTCAGCTAATTTTACTTGTACTTTGTCTTTAGTAGAGAGATTTAATTCACTATGTTGAATTTTCCAATCTATCCCTAAACCTGTATCATCAAACGCTATTCCTCTATCATTCTCAGGGGAGTAATAATTATCTACTTTATAAGCAAAGACAGTATTATCTTCAAGCACAACAAAGCCATGAGCAAACCCACGAGGGACTAACATCTGTTTTTTATTCTCACTTGTAAGTTCAACTGCCACATATTTACCAAAAGTAGGACTCCCTTTACGAATATCGACAGCTACATCTAAAACACGTCCAGAGATAACACGTACAAGTTTAGTCTGTGCTGCAGGAGCGAGTTGATAGTGCAATCCTCTTAAGACACCACGAGAAGATTTTGATTCGTTGTCTTGGCAGAAGTCTATTTTATACTCCAAAAACGCTTCTAGCTTATCTACTCTAAAAGTCTCTACAAAGTAGCCTCTGTTGTCTCCATGAACTTTTGGCTCAATGATAACTACGTCAGGTATAGCTGTCCTTGTAAATTGCATTTAAATTTTGCCTTGCTTAGCACGTCTGATTAAGTATTGACCATATTGATTTTTTTTGAGAGGTTCTGCTAATTCTAAAAGCTTCTCTTTTGAGATATATCCCATTTCAAAAGCTATCTCCTCTATACAAGCGACTTTAAGTGATTGACGGTTCTCTATAGTTTGAATAAACATACTCGCTTCAAGTAGCGATTCGTGTGTTCCTGTATCAAGCCAAGCATAACCACGACCCATAAGTTCGACTTTGAGTCTCTGTTCATTAAGATAGCCTTGATTAAGAGTAGTTATTTCTAGCTCACCTCTTTCACTCGGTTTTACATCTTTCGCTTTCTTTACAACGTCATTAGGGTAGAAATAGAGACCAATAACAGCATAGTTACTTTTAGGATTTTTTGGTTTTTCTTCTATACTTGTTACATTACCATTTGCATTAAACTCTGCAACACCATAACGCTCAGGGTCTTTTACATAATAGCCAAATACAGTCGCTTTCTTTTCATCTTTGGCATGTTGCACGCTCTTTGCAAGAAGTTCTGTAAGACCATGACCATAGAAGATATTATCGCCTAAAACAAGACTTACGTCATCATCACCTATAAATTCTTCTCCTAGTATAAATGCTTGAGCGAGCCCATCAGGAGAGGGTTGTTCAACATAAGAGAATTGCATACCGATATCACTTCCATCACCTAAAAGCTCTTGAAATCTTGGCAAATCTTTTGGAGTGGAGATGATGAGAACTTCTGAAATTCCAGCCAACATTAAGACTGAAAGTGGATAGTAAATCATCGGTTTATCATAAATAGGTACTAACTGCTTAGAGACACCTTTTGTAATAGGGTAAAGTCTTGTTCCACTTCCTCCAGCTAGTATTATTCCTTTCATTTAATTCCTTTATTTTCAAAATTATTAGTAATTGAGAATAGTTTTATAGATAAGAACAAGCATGTATTAATTTGTGACATCTAAAACCTCTATTATATAATAAAATATGTATAATTATAGCCACTTATGCATTTGTTTTTCATTAATACGAGGGCATTAACTATTTAAAATGATATTAAATTATGCTACAATATTTTCATGACAAATAGTAAACTTCTTGATCAATTTCGCTCCTTCTATTTTAGAAATTACCCTGATGATATGGAGTTACAGATAGAGTATTTTTCTGTCTTTGGTGGACTTGGTTGGGATATAGACACATCAAAACCGATATCTGAGCTAATAGAGTCTCTCATTTTAGAAAATTTCAGTACTTTAAATGAAAAAATGCAAGAACTGACACTTGACGAACCAAACAACAAAAGACTTCTTAGAGCTTTAGCAGTTGGTGATAGACGAATATTCTCCTCCTTTAGAAGAGCTGGTCTAAATAATGGTAATGGCGGTGCAGCTCTTAATTTTCTTCAGCAAAAAGGTTTAATAACCATAGAGTACTCAAGAGAAGAACCTGCAAAAAGTTTAAATCCCAATGGAAAACTAAAGCGAGAAGTAGCAAGGCATAGAATATCTCATAAAGTTCTTTTCACCCAACCATTTGTTAGGTTTTGGTTTTATTTTATTGCCCCGCATACAAAAAATATACTTGAAAAAAATTATGAGAACCTCTTTAGTGATTTTGCTATAAGACAAAACAGTTATACAAGTTTGGTTTTTGAAGAGCTCTCTGAAATACTTCTCAATTACCATATAAGAGATGCACAAATTTTAAGTTCTGGCAGTTACTGGGATGCAAATATTGAGATAGATATTCTTACAGTTACAGATGATGAAAAAACTTATGTAGCAGAGTGTAAATGGACAAATCACAAAATTACAAAAAAAGAGTTACATAAGCTAGAGCAAAAATGTGAAAAGCTCGATATTGAACCTTCACAGATTGCTCTTTTTTGTAAAAGTGGTTTTTCAAAAGAGTTAAAAACACTCACTGGCAGAAAATTAGCCCTCTATAGTGCTGAAGATTTTAATGCATTATTAAAAAGTAGCGCAAACGATGTATTGATAGAAGACTTTATTAGCTAACTATTCGTAGAGCTGTATAAGCCTCTTGAAGCAGTTGAAATTTTTGTGTGTAGTGCTCAACCATATGGGGGCTTTCATGAATGATTTTATCTGGATGGTATACTTTAGTAAGCTTTTTATAACTCTTTTTTAGGGCATCTTGGGAAGCGCCTATAGGACACTCTAGTACTGTATAAAACTGTTTATTAGTCTCTTGTTCACTTGCCTTGCATAAATCTCCAAAACTAAAGTTGGCAAAGTCACTATAGAGCCTTGACATAAAATGGTTATCATAAGTGTATTGAATCTGATAGTGTAAAATATGGCGTTTATTTAAAGCACGCTCTAACCTAGCTTTTGCCTTATACTCTGAAACGTCTAGGACTAAGGATGTATCCGTGCCTCTTTCCACATAAACATCAAGCTGAGAACGTAAATAAGAGATTACCCAAGAGTTTGGAGTATTTAAAGATATTAAAACTGTGTTTTTATCATATGCATAGAAGTTCACTTTTACAGTCTCTGGTTCTTCTAATTGATTTAACTCTATTTTTATTGGCTGATTGCCATACTTTAACATAGAGCGCAGAAAAAATTCATGTGAAAACTCATGTTTATCGGCATGATATTTAGAAAGCTCTTGTAGAAACTTCTCTCTTACTTCTCTTAGGGTTTCATTTCTAAACACAAGGACAGCTTTGGGTAAAAAGAGCATACCTCGGGAGTGATGACTTAAGAAATCCTTCATCCAACTTGTATTTAAAGATTCGAATCCAGTTGTGATAAGTATGAGATTATTACGCAATACAATCTTCATTAGTCCTGCCTATGCTCCAAGGTTTTTTAATATAAAAGCATCTTTAGTTCCAATTCTAACACCATTTTACTTAAGAAAGTTTTTGTATAATTGCATTAATAATTTACTACTATCTATAAGGATAAAATTTGCGCGAAAATATGAATGAAAAATGTGCCGTTGTCGGTATTTTTGGTCACGAAGAAGCATCAAAATTAGCTTACTTCTCTCTTCATGCACTACAGCATCGTGGTCAAGAAGCAGCAGGAATAAGTTCATCTGATGGTCAAAAACTTCATACAATAAAAGACCGTGGTCTTGTTATGCGTGTGTTTAATGAACAAAAACTAAAAACTCTTAGTGGCTCAAGTGCCATAGGTCATACACGCTACTCAACAGCTGGTGACGATTCTATTTTAGATGCACAGCCAGTATTTGCTAGATATGACTTAGGTGAAATGTCTATTGTACACAATGGAAATCTCACAAATGCAGAGGAAGTGAGATCTGGGCTTATTAAAAAAGGTGCTATTTTTCAAACATTTATGGATACAGAAAATTTAATTCACCTTATCGCAACAAGTGAAGAGACGCAATTAACTCCTAGAATTATTGATGCTGTTAAAAAAATTGAAGGTGCATTTTCACTTGTCTTTTTAAGTAGAACAAAGATGTTTGCTATGCGAGACCGCTTTGGTTTCCGTCCTTTAAGTCTTGGTAAACTTCCAAATGGTGGCTATATTGTTGCAAGTGAAACGTGTGCATTTGATCTTGTTGGTGCTGAGTTTGTTCGCGATGTAGAACCGGGTGAACTTCTAATATTTAAAGAGGGACGTGAGCCAAAAAGTATAAAAGTTTTTGAGCCGACACCTAAACACTGTATCTTTGAATATGTCTACTTTGCTCGTCCAGACTCTAGTGTTTTTGGCCAGTCAGTCTATCAAACGAGAAAGAACATGGGTAAAGAGTTAGCGAAATTAGCACCTATTGAAGCAGATGTAGTTATTCCTGTTCCTGATGGTGGTGTCCCCTCGGCTATAGGGTATGCTCAAGAGAGTGGAATACCTTATGAGATGGGTATCATGAGAAACCACTATATTGGTCGTACATTTATTGAGCCAACTCAAGAGATGCGTGATTTAAAAGTAAAAATGAAACTCTCACCTATGACTGATATCATTAAGGGTAAACGTGTCATAGTTATTGATGACTCTATTGTTCGTGGAACTACCTCAAGACGTATTATTAGAATGCTAAAAGAAGCAGGTGCGAGTGAAGTACATATGCGTGTATCATCTCCTCCAACAACAGATCCATGTTTTTATGGTGTAGATACTCCAAGTAAAGAGAATCTCATTGCTGCAAATATGTCAATAGAGAAAATTTGTGAATATATAGAGGCTGATTCACTTGCCTTTTTAGATGAGCAATCTCTACTAAAAAGTGTCAATTCAACTATAGACGATGAGAAATATTGTACGGCTTGTTTTACAGGTAAATATATCGTTTAATGAAACAGATATACACTTACGGCAACTATTTAAAAGATAAATTTGGTTGTAAAGTCTACAAGGTAGGCATAAATATATCTGGTTTTACTTGCCCAAATATAGATGGTACAGTTGCTAAAGGTGGCTGTACGTTTTGTGAAAACGACTCCTTTAGTGCTAGTACAGATGAGGTACAGGAGTTAAAAGGTTTCCACTTAAACCTTGATTCAAAAGAGAACCCATTTTTAGATAAACAACTCCATCAACTAGAACTGCAGTTTGATTCTATAAGTAAACGCCAGACTAAAGAGTATGGTGCAGAGAAATTTTTAGTCTATTTCCAATCTTTTACAAATACCTACGCTCCATTTAAAACACTCAAAGCACTCTATGAAAAAGCACTCTCATTTGAAAATGTTGTTGGTCTTAGTATTGGTACCCGTTCAGATAGTATTACTGAGGAGACACTTAAATACCTTTCAGAGCTTAGCAAAGAGAAAGAGATTTGGATTGAGTTTGGCATACAGTCTGTTTATGATGATACTCTAGAGAAGATAAATCGTGGACATAACAGTCAAAATGTTAAAGAGTGGATTTTAAAGTCTAAAAAAGCTGGTTTAAATGTCTGTGGGCATCTTATATTTGGACTTCCTAATGAATCACAAGAGATGATGCTCGAGACTTCTAAACAAGCTTATGAGTGGGGTATTGACTCTGTAAAATACCATCCGCTTTATGTGGTTAAAAGAACAGCTCTGGCAAATGAGTACTCCCGTGAAGAGTTTACGCCTATTAGCGAAGAAGAGTATCTCGATGTTTTAGTAAAATCGATAAAGATGAAGCCTCAAAAGGTTTCTGTACAGAGAGTAACTGCAGGTATTGATGATGATTCACTGTTGGCACCACAATGGTGTAAAAATAAAAATACTCAAATAAAAAATATCAACACTGCTCTGAAGAAAATAGGACTTAAATACTAATGTCCGGTTACTTTAGCAAATTGAGACATACTTCTAAAGTATGGTGGAAAATCGAAATAGACTCTAAAGGATTTTGAAGCTCCTGGCTTTAAGCCTTTTGCAACAACAAACTCTTTGGTAATTGATTGTGGCTTATAGAGTTTTCCAGTACCACCACCAAAAAAATCTGCAAAGCCACTAGCTTTAAAGAAACTACCTGCTTTCACATTTCCTGTAACATGGCCTTTATTAACTATCTTAATCTCAAAGGTTACTTTTCCAATCTTGTAGTTTCCTTCGTTTTTTACTATACCGGTATAAATAATCTGTTCTGTGCTTAAAAGACGTTTATTCTCCATCTTGTAAAGCTTTACTACTTTCGTATACTTATCTACAACAACAATTGAAAATCCAGCTATTAACGTCGTTATAAGCGTAACAGAAATGAGCATAGGGACAATAAGTTTAGGGTTCTCTTGTTTAAATGAAGAGATAACGCCAAGGATAAAAACTAAGAGGATAATGCCTAGAACAAAAAAGTGCCAATAGTTAAAAAGTGTCATCTGCAACTCGCTTCTATAGATATATTGTAATCTTTTTTATACGTAAAAGGCTCAACAATCATCTTAAACTCTTCACTTTCACCCTTTAATATATTCTCTCTTACAATCGACATCTTTTTCAATGGCTTTAATGGATATATATATTTCTTTATCACATTTTTACTCGTTTTATAAACACTAGCGGTAATTTTACACGATTCAAAATCTAACTTTGATTCATTTCTCAGAGTTCCATTCACTACAATTGCAGGGGTAAAAGAGAGCCTCTTTTGAGATACAAGTTTTGTTGAATTTTTAAATAAAATATCATGCATTGCTATATAGCCTAAAGTTGGTCCTAAAAATAAAATAGAAAATGATAGAATAATTAAAAATACAGCCAATACTGTCTTTCGTCTAAGCACTATGGCTAAAATAACAAAAAGGACAAAAAGAGAAAAAACAGTAGCAAAAAGAATATAATCGTAGGTGATTAAATTATCTACAAATTCTGTCATTATCTCTTTTAAAGACATTAGTCTGCTCTAGAGTTTTTTTCAGCGATGCCACTCAAATCAAATCTACGAGCCAGCTCTTGTTTAATACGATCAGGTGAAATGTTTTTTGCAGCCAAAGCAACTAACATATGGTATGTCAAATCAGCAGCTTCATAAACCATCTCTTTTGCATCATCATCTTTATATGCAAAACTAAATTCACCAGCCTCCTCAACAACTTTTTTCAGTATAGTATTATCACCTTTACTTAAAAGTTTTGCTGTCCAAGAAGTCTCTGGGTCTGCATTTTTACGTTCTTGTATAGTATGGTAAAGTGTCTCTATTACACCATAGACAGCTTCAGATTCCACCTCTACTTCACTTTTTATCTCACCACTCTCTAGCTCTGTAAAAAAGCATGAGCGTCTTCCCGTGTGGCACGCTACACCCTCTTGAGTTACTTTGATTAGTAAAGTATCGTTATCGCAATCAATATTGAAAGAGTGGATAGTTTGTATATGCCCACTTGATTCACCTTTTTTCCAGATACGTTGTTTTGAACGGGAAAAATAGTGTGCTATTTTAGTAGACAAGGAGAGCTCTAAAGCTTCTCTGTTCATATAAGCCATCATTAAAACTTCATTATTGGCAACATCTTGAACTATTACAGGTAAAAGTTCACTTTTGTCCCAATCAACTCTGTTTAAAACTTCTTGCATCTCTTAGTTAGCCGTAGTTCTTTTTTTAACATCTTTTGTATCAACCCAAATGTTTGGAGTTGAACCACCAGGTGTTAAGAATATTTTAGCATCTTTATTTGTGCTCAGTGCTTCATTGAACTTACTTTGAACTTTCATCTGCTCTAATTGTAAAAGTTTAGGTGTCAGTGAATTAGCAATAAGCTTGTTTGCTTTGGCTTTTGCTTGTGCTTGAATAGTAACAGAATCCGCTATACCTTGCGCTTCAATTCTTTTCTTTTGAGCTATACCTTCCGCCTCTGCTGCACGCTTAAGTGCTTCTTGTTTTACACGCTGAACATCTTGCTCTGCTTTTTGAACTTCCTGCTTAGCAATTTGTACACGCTCAATTTGATCTTTTACTTTTTGAGGCAATACAATATCACGAAGCTGAACTGACTGAAGTATAGCAGGAGCATTTTCAAGTCCCATTACACTCTCTCTAATTCCAGTCTCAATTTCAGTAGCAATCTCACCACGTTTTTGTGTGAGTGATTCAGCATCATATTTACCAATTACACTACGAACAACATCACGAACAACAGGATTAATAATCTTATCTTCCCAAGAAAATCCCCAGTTAGAGATTGTCTGTGCTGCAAACTGAGAATTTAATCTGTACTGAACTGTAAGTTCGATAGATACAGGTAAAGAACGTTTATCTAGAACTGTAACTGCTGGCTTTGCCACGATACCTGAAGAACCCGTGTTTGTCTCTATACGAGAAGCATAGTTAATAATACGAACTTTTGTATCTACAACATACACTTTTTGAATTACTGGGATTATAAAGTGAAGTCCTGGTAAAAGTGCTTGATCTTGATACTTACCGTTTGTGCTTAAAATACCACGCTGACCCTCTTCAATAATTGTAAAAGGTTTTGCTAAAACGAGCATAATGACAACAGCCACTAAGAAATAGACTAAGCCAGCTTTACCGCCACCAAAATTTAAATCTATTTTTGGTAATTGTGGGCCATTTCCACCACCGTTACCGCCGCCTGAACCACCACTAGATTTTTTCTCAAATCCACTGTTACCTTCGCTTTTTTTCTTGTTAAAGTAATCATTCATATCTGATGCCATTATTATATTTTCCTCTTTCATTTTTTAATTCCTTAATTTAATTTACAATGTCGGAAGTAATTCCGCCATTTTCGCTTAAACCGCTATGGTCACTAAAGCTTAACTCTTACGAGTTAGATTTTAATCGATATAAGTTAAGTAATGTTCATACTTTTTATTACGGCCAAACACTATATCAAAATATGTGCTTTGAATCTTCTCAGTAATTGTACCGCGAGAACCACAGCCAATCTCTCTTGCATCCACAACAGCAACAGGAGTTATCTCAGCAGCCGTTCCAGTTAAGAACGCCTCATCTGCAATATAAACCTCTTCACGAGATATACGACGACGCTCAACCTTGTAGCCCATATCTTGAGCTACTTCTATAACCGTCTTTTGCGTTATAGATACAAGTGCATTATCACTTGGAGGTGTAACGATAACACCATTCACAATCATGAAAAAACTCGCACCTGATGCTTCAGCAACATAACCCTGATCATCCAAAAGAAGAGCTTCATCATAGCCACAATCAATTGCTTCATATTTAGCCATCTGAGAATTAAGATAATTCGCTGTTGCTTTTGCTTTACCCATATTTGAAGTATTTGCAGGTCTTGTCATAGAAGCTATTTTAAGTTTAATACCTTTTTGAAGCCCCTCTTCACCAAGATAAGCACCCCACTCCCAAGCAGACATTACTGTCTCAACAGGAGCATCTTTATGATAAACCCCCATAACACCATAGCCTAAAAATGCGAAAGGACGGATATAAACATTCTCCCCTGTAAATTCATTTTTTTTGACTAAATCAATCTGCGCCTGATTCATCTCTTCAACTGAAAAAGGGATATCAATCAGTGTCATTTTTGCTGACTCTTTCAATCTTGCTGTGTGCTCATTCAGACGAAAAATAGCATAACCTTTCTCTGTTTTATAAGCTTTTGTTCCTTCAATTACACCATTTCCATAATGTAATGTGTGAGAGAGTACATGTACCTTAGCATCGTCCCAAGCTACAAACTCTCCATTCATCCAAATATACTTGGCTGCGTCCATTAAAATCTCCAATAGTTTTTACATTAATTATTGCTATTCTATCCAAAATGATGTTTATCTTCTATTAAGAAGCGCACTAATCCTTTTTTGTTTACTACAAATCAGCTATATATTATGCTTATTTATATATAATCTCGTCTTAATATTTTAATAAGGTTATTAAATGTCACATGTATATGCAGATTATAGAGACGTAAATCAAGAACAGTTAGAAAAAGATATAGATGCTATCAAGCTTACTATAGGTGCAAGAACACAAGAAGACTTTCAGCATTTATTAAAGCTTGAGAGATGGGGAAGAGCTTCTACTTTAAGCGGATTTTTTATTGTTTTTACATCTATTTTTTTGAATTTTACTGACTATGGACTGCCTTCACTTCTATTTTGGATTTTTGGAATTATAGGAGCTATACTTATTAGTGTTGGTAATGTTGCAAGATGGGCAAATATTACACACCCTATTTTACACGGAGCGTATGATAAAGTGCCAGGAATTCCTCTTCGTTATACAAAAAAAGGGTATGCTACAGGCAATAGAAGATGGGTTGATTGGCTAGATTGGATTAAACCTGATGCATGGGCTTTTGAACATAACATTATGCATCACTATCACTTAGGTGAGCTCGATGACCCTGACAATGTAGAAAAAAATCTTGAGTGGCTGCACAATAAAAAAATGCCTATGTTTTTAAAGTATGCCATAGTCTATACTTTTGCTAGTATGTGGAAGTTGGTTTACTATGCTCCAAACACCCTCAGAATACTTGATAATAAAGCAAATAAAAGGATGAATGATCCTAGAGCTGTCTCTTATCAGCTCTCTCCATTTACGAAAAATGGTCTTGAACTATGGAAACACTACATACTTCCATATGGACTCTTTCAGTTTGTATTTTTACCTCTTCTGCTTTTACCTCTTGGTTGGGGTGCAGTTTTTGCTGCCCTTGGTTTTATAGTATTAGCTGAAATATTTGCCAATCTACACTCATTTTTAGTTATTGTGCCAAACCATTCAGCTGAAGATATCTATCAATTCTCAACACCACATAAAACGCAGGGTGAGTACTACCTAAGACAGATTATGGGAAGTGTTAATTACTGTACAGGTTCAGATCTCAAAGACTTTGCACATGGCTTTTTAAACTACCAAATTGAGCACCATCTTTTCCCTGATATGCCGCATAGTTTTTACCAAAAAATGCAACCAATTGTAAAAGATATCTGTAAAAAACACAATCTAGAGTATAGACAAGAGTCTGTGTTTAAAAGAATTTTAATGTCTTTAGATTTAATGGTTGGAAAGACTAAATTATTAAGAATAGAGGGTATTTAGCCCTCCTACTCGATTAAGCTCTATTTTAGTGAAAACTTAAACTGTTGTTCCATAGAGATAGTTTCATCACGTCCATAAACAATAACATCACAATCAACTTTTATATCTTTTTTCTTAATTTTATCTGGATAATCAACAAAATTTAAAATGTGCTTGATACAGTTTATTCTCGCTTTTTTCTTATTGTCACTTTTTACAATAGTCCAAGGTGCAGCCTCTGTATGCGTAGCAGTAAGCATCATAAACTTAGCCAAAGTGTACTCATTCCAAAGTCTTTGTGATTCTTTATCTACAGGAGAGAGTTTATACTGTTTGAGAGGGTCCGTCTCTCTTGCTTTAAACCTTCTTGCTTGCTCATCCTTAGAGACTGAAAAGTAAAATTTAAATATTTTTATATCCTCTTCGGCTATCATTTTTTCAAACTTTGGAGCATCTTTTAAAAATTTATGATGTTCCCTCTCGGTACAAAAACCCATCACTGGTTCAACCATAGAACGGTTATACCAAGATCTATCAAAAAGCACTATTTCACCCGCACTTGGTAAATGCTCGGCATATCTTTGAAAGTACCATTGAGAAGCCTCTTTATCACTTGGTTTCTCAAGAGCTACAACTCTAGCACCCCTTGGATTTAGATGCTCAGTAATTCTTTTGATTGTACCACCCTTACCTGCTGCATCACGTCCTTCAAAAATCATTAAAATTTTCAAACCTTTATCTTTAACATGATTTTGCAGTTTTAAAAGCTCCACCTGTAAAAGTGTGAGTTCTTTCTCATAATCTAGCGTCTCTTGTTTGACCCAAATCTGAACTTTTTTCCCTTTTTTCTTCATACCCTCTCTATCTCGATGAAAGTTTTTAGATTTATGCTTCTCATTTTTTGCAGTATCTATCTCCTCTTCATCTTTAAACTCATCATTTATTATACTTCTCTTCTCTCCCATAATACTCTTCCTTTTTATTTAAAATAACTATCCTATAAACTTACCAGTACTTGTAATCTGTGCATCCATAATTTCTATCTCTCTAGCCCCAGAAATGACGATATCAGGATCAAGTGCATAATTAAGACCTTCGTCTCTACCTGCATAGTCTACTGCGTTTAGTATTACTTTTAAAGACTCAAGTCGAGCTTTTTGCTTCACTTTAGAACGTATTATCGTCCATGGTGTACTATGAGAGTGGGTACTCTTAATCATATTGTATTTTGTTGTTGTAAAGTCATCCCATTTCTCTTGAGCTTGCAGGTCTATTTCACTCAACTTCCACTGTCTAAGAGGATCATTTTTTCGTCTCTCAAACCTAGCAGCTTGCTCATCTTTGGTAACACTATAGTACAGTTTAACCAAAATAATCCCCTGACGTACAAGATCATTCTCAAAACCCTTCACGCCTTTCATAAAATCCTCGTACTCTTTTTTTGTACAAAACCCAAATACTTGCTCTACCATAGCTCTGTTGTACCAACTTCTGTCAAAGAGTACTATCTCGCCTGCTCTTGGGAAATGTTGAATATACTTTTGATAAAACCACTGTGTTTTTTGCTCTTCTGTCGGTTTACCGAGAGCTACAACTCTATAATGTTTCTCATCCATATATCGTGTAACCCTTCTAATAGTTCCACCTTTTCCAGCAGCATCACGACCCTCAAAAAGGATTATCATTTTCTGTTGCTTATTTTCCAAATGTTTTTGTAACTTTATAAGTTCTGCTTGATACGGCTTTAATTTTTGTTCATCAATTCTCTTCATATCAGCCTTACTCTTGCCTCTTTTCATAGATTTTGATTTCTTATATCCGCTTATTAACTCTTCTAGTGAAACATGAGTTCCATCTATTTCAAATACATTCTCTTGACTATTTTGCATATGACACCTTTATATCGTTATAACTTAATTGTACTCCTAATATGTTAAATTTATTTTAAATATTTATGATTTTTTATATTTTGCAAAATTGTTGTGTAAATTTTATTTTTTGATTTTATTTGTGAAGTGTTCATTCAAATAAAGCTCAGGGTCAGGTGAGCTTTATTGAAAAACAGGAAATGAATGAAATTAGTTTTATTAAAAACTATTAAAATTTAAGGATGGCATCCAGTTGTACACGGTGATAATCATATTCAGCATCAGTTAACTTACTGTAGTTTACCCACGCACCAAGATCTACATTCTTAGCGAATTTATATTTTCCTTTTACGTAGTAACCTTTACTATCTGTTCCACCACCACTGAAGTCAGAGTCATTATGTGCTCCATATACTGCATCTTTATCAATATCTCTATAAGTAGCACCAAGTTTCCAATCACCTACTTTTTTAGTAGCACCATACTCTACACTAAAGTCATATCCGAAGTTATCATCATCTGCTAATGTATTATACGCTAGTGTCAATGCTGTTTTAAATGGTCTACCCATTACATCTTTATACTTTAGTTCACCAAAAGCTTCTAAGATTCCATAGTCTTCAAGGTATACACTACCATCATTTGAGTTCTGTTTAAACTTGTTTTTAGACTGAACAGTATTCCCTTTCACACCATCATATAAGTAGTAACCACCACCAAGGTTCGCTTTAGCTTCACCTACTTTTAATGTATGAACATACTGAGCAAGAAAAATATTAATATCATCGCCAATCTTGTACCCAGATTCTCTATGAACTCTGTTAGCACCAACTCTAATCATACTGCTATCATCTTTATATCCGTAGTTTACACCCTCTAAACGAATGTCATTATCCCAAATAAGCTGTGTTTTAATAGGTCTATAGATATGGTGTGCACTCTTACCCGCTCTAATCCATGAGTCACCGAATGAGTATTTAATACCTGCAATATCTATTTTAAGCTCATCAATGAAGTAGTCTGCCCAGTTATCATCATCTTTAAATGTAACATTGCCTGATGTTGGGTTATATCTACCACTTGAGATTGCAGTTTCAAGAAGGATATCATCTGTGATATCAACATTTAAGTTATATCTAATACGGTATCTCGTTCTCCATTTATCATCTTTATCATCTCTTTCAATTGTTTCATATCTAAGTCTCATATCACCTTTAGCATGAAACCTGTCAAAAAAGCCTTTTTCACTCTCTTGTTTAACGTCACCTGCGTTTGCAGCAACTGAACCAAGAGTTAATGCAACCAGTGCTGATAATGCTATTTTTTTCATTCGTAATTTTCCTTGTTTTTTATAGAAACATTTTGCTTTGCAAAAGCGGTTCCCTTGTTTTGTTTGATGCCGAAAGTTTAAAACATTTTGGTTACATAACGATTACACTATGATACTAAAATGTAACCAAACTGTAAACGTTTCATTTTATACTTTCGTCAACTTAAATATAAAAGGTACAATCAATGACAAAAGTATTCAAAATTGCTTTAGCTTCTACAGTATTAATTTCGGGGCTAAATGCAGCTGACATAGTAAAAGGTAGTGGTGCTTCTTTCCCATATAGTGTATACCAAAAATGGATTAAAGCGTATAATAAAGAGACTGGTATTAAAATTGACTATATTAAAAAAGGTTCATCTAAAGGTATTAAAGATGCACAAGCAAGAGCTGTTGATTTTGCTGGAACAGATAAACCATTATCACCAAAAGTTCTTGGAAAAGAGAATCTTTACCAATTTCCTGCTGTTGTTGGTGCTATCACTATGGGTTATAACCTTCCAGGTATTGAAAACATTAAACTTAGCAGAAAAGCTGTAGTAGCAATTGCGGATGGTTCAATCGCTTACTGGGATGATGCTTTAATTGCTAACGAGAACAAAGGTGTGAAACTCCCTCACAAAAAATTAACATTTGTTCACCGTGCTGATGGTTCAGGTACTACGTATAACTTCACTTACTACTTAAGTAAAGTTTCTAAAGAGTGGAGAAAAAGTTTTGGTGCTAAAAAATCTCTCAACTGGCCTGGTGATCACCATATCGGGGGTAAGACGAACTCTGGTGTAGCAGCTCTACTGAAACAGACGCAATACTCTGTTGGTTATATTGACTATGCAGATGCAGCGAATAATGACATTGCAATGGCTACAGTTGAAAATAGAGAGGGTAACTATATTGTTCCAACTTTAAAATCATTTCAAACAGCAGCAGCAAAAGCTACACTTGATCCTGCAAAAGATTTCTACTCAATCATTGCTGATCCAAAAGGTGCTGAATCTTACCCAATGGTAGCTGCAACTTTTATCTTAGTTCCTGCAGAAAAAGCTCAGATGAATAAAAACGTAACTAAATTTTATGATTGGTGTTACAAAGATGGTCAAGAGATTGCAAAAAGTTTAGGTTTTGTTCCACTACCTGATGCATTAACTGCAAAAATTAGAGCTTACTGGGGTACAAAAGGTATCAAGTAGTTCTCTAAGTTTTTTATCAATTCGCCCATGTACCACTCTCTTCTTGGTGGTACACTTCCTAATCAATTTCTATTTTATCTCTACCACTGTTTTTTGCATCATAGAGTGCAGAATCTGCTACTTTAAAAGCTTCTAAAAAGTTTTTAGATTTCTCCGGAGATTTATTAACACCTATAGATACCGTTACATTAATGTATTTTTCACTGTTTATATACATTTTATGGTTCTTGATATTTGAAAACATCCTATCTATTACTTGGAATGGTATCTCACTATCGATAGATTTTCTTTTTATAAACACTATAAACTCTTCCCCACCATATCGAATCGCTATATCTTCATCTATTCGAATAGTGTGCAGTAAAATATCACCAAACTCTTTTAAAACGGTATCTCCTATGCCATGCCCATACGTGTCATTAATAGTTTTAAAATGATCAATATCTAACACTGCAATAACATACTCATTGAGTTTAATCTTATCTTGAATATCATGCAGGTAGTTTCTATTGTATAAGTTTGTCAACTTATCAGTAAAAGAAGATTTTTTCATACTATTATATTTAATGTACTGAATAAAAAAGAGCGCTAGAGAGACCAAAATAAATACTAGTAAGAAAATGAGCCCACTCTTTATCATTGTTATAATATCATTTATCTCTCTTATAGTTTCTATCGAAAAATCCACAACTAATACCAACTCTACATTCCCTTTATATACCACAGGAACGAGATAGGTTATAGAGAGTCTTTGCAAGAGTGTGTGTTTTATAAGTATTGGTTGTTTAGCAGTATAGAGTTCAAACCATTTGTCATTCACTACATCAAATTTTTGATTTAACATAGATTTTTCTTCTTCAGGAGACCCATCAACTAAAAACCTAAATACATCATTTTTATCTTTATAAAGCAGGTAGATATATTTTATGTTATCAGTTATCAGGTTCTTTATATTTTTTTCCAGATTTTCTCTTAATTTTTTATCTGCTTTTATATCATTAACATAACTGTTGCTATCTTTTAAAACATCTTTAATATAAAGTGAATAATTACGTGCTATATGCAGTAGGTCATTTGTAGCAATTTTAAATATATCTTTTTCTATAACTTTCTCATACCTTAAAATCATGGAGAGTAAAAAAGAGACTATTATAAATGCGATAATAAGGAGATGGTAAGGTTTTTGCAATATGCCTTTATAAACCATCAAGTTCTTCTATGTAGGGAGCATACTCATCAGAGAGTACAATACTATTTTTTTTGAGTCTCTTTTTTATAAAAACAATATTTGGTCTACTTTTATTCCAAAAAAATGCACCATAATATCGCTCATTGGAAATCAGTCTTCTATAGTTATTGGTAAAAAAGAGTTTATTGATGTTTTGACAACTTGTTTCTATTGAGCCATTTTTATTATAAACAAAATTCGCAGACTCACAATCTTGAGCCAGATTCAAATATTTTGAGTATACCTTTTGCTCTTGCTTAGAGATATTAGGAATAAATATCTTAGCACTCTCATTTAAAGACGCCATTGCAATCTTTGAGATAATTTTTGCCTCAAGTTCTATCTCTTTATCATATTTATTTACCAAAAAGACATACTGATTGCCATAGCTCAAAGCAAATACTGTAAAAAGAAAAATAAGTATTTTCATTAAAATACCCACTTGAAACTAAAGGTTATATCTTTTTGGTAATCTTTGAGGGCAAAATCACTTCCAATCAGGCCCTCTTTATATAGTGATTTTGTTGCATCGTTAAAGAGATTTTCTGCTTTTAAACTCAAAGATAGATTCTTAGAGTAATTATAAGTAGCTCCGAAATTAAAATCATAACTATCACCCGCTGAAACACTATAGTAGCGATAAGCATTTCGATAAATTAAAGATGTGAAATACTCAAAGGAGTCATATTCTCCCATAAATTTCACATAGCCACTTTCGTTTGAGTTACTTATGTTCTCACTCAACTTTGCTTGAAAATAATTTAACTCTATTATATTATTAGGTGAAACTTCATAGCTGTAATCAATAATAACACCTTGTGATTTAACTTTGTGATCAACATTAATAAACCCTACTGGAGTAAAATATATAAAATCTTTAATGCTTACATCAGTATAAAGAAAACTCAATCGAGATTTCTTATTTGCATAAACAGCCTCTATCTCATAAATCTTATATTTTTGATTTTTCATCTCAAAGCTATGACTCTCGGCATAGTCTATATTGTAAAATGAGGGTGTAATATATGTTTTTGTGTAAAAAGTTTTTATTCCAAAACTTTCATGAGGAGTGTATATCATTCCTACCTTATACTGCTCATCTGTTGAGTCTTCAAGAGTACCATCTCTTTTACGGTGGTCAATTTTTCCATTTAAAACAAATAGAAAATCTCTGTTTAGCCTATAATCATCTTGAAAAAACAGAGAGTATATTTGCTCTTGATTAAAATCATTAAACGCTCCAATCTCTGTTGTAGCATCTAAAAAGTTCACAACTCTATTTTCTTCAGTTATACGCTTCTTATTTTGATATTTGAGACCAAAGACAAGATTGTTATCAGCATATTTTACTCCCTTTGAGACAAAAGCACTAGTCTGTATTACTTTAGCATCATGCGAGTAGTATTTTGGTATTGTTTGTCCAAGGTTTGCAAAATCAAGTACAGGTAAAAGAGCTAAACCCTCTTGATTCTGTTCTTCATAATTCATCTGATTGATATCAAATGAGAGATTTACTTTGATAGATTTATCATCTAAAAAATATGTAGTTATATCAGCAAAATAATCTTGCGAAGCGATTTCTCCACTATCAGAGTCTGCATCAAGAGAGAAGCCAAAATAGTTATCTTTCTCTGTATTTACATACCCAATATTAATATCTGTATCACCTTTTTGAACATTCAGGTAGAAATATTTTTTATCTGAATCATTATGAATTGTATTATCTTTATAGAGTACATCGTCTTGTGTTATGTTGTTGCTAAAATATGCTAAATAGGACCAACCATTCTCAAAAGTTGATGACTGTGTCACACTTTGTGAATTTGAACCATTATCATGCACTCTTGCAATAAATTTTGTACTATTATCTTTAGATGGTTTTTTTGTATATATTCTTATGAAAAAAATACCATTATCGCCACCTAATGAGAAAGAACTATCACCTCTATAGACTTCAATATAATCTACCATCTCCATAGGAAGTTCCATCCATGACTCAGGTATAGATTGTGTGTAATTTGAGCTTACTTCATGATTGTTGATAAAGATTCTAAAAAAACCACCAACATCTGCTTTACTTCCGGATAGAGATAAACTTGAAGTACCAAACCTATTTTTGTTTAAGTTACTATAAGGAAGTTCTTTAAGTAAATCGCTCACGGTAGTGTACTGCATCAATCTCAAATCTTTTTGTGAATAGATGGTTACATGCCCTAACTTTTCATCAACAGTATGAAGAGATTTTTCACTGTTTGATTCAAGCTCTTGCAGGAGTGAGTCTATATCTTGTGCAAAAAGAATATTTACAAATAGTAACATATAAACTACATATATTTTCAATAAATATCCTTCTAAATTTTCAACATTTTAGTTTACTTTCTCTTAAAAAACAATTATTAAATTTTTTAATGACTTCAAAGACATTTACTGTAATCATATTGTAACCGTCATTGAATAAAATCTCATATCAATTTAAATAGGCTATTTTATATATGGAAAAAATATTTCAAAAATTATCACTCTCAAGTGCTTCACTCGTATTTATTATACTTATTGGTATATTTTTTACACTATTTAATGCTTCGAAACCTGCTATAGATGAGTATGGATTTGACTTTATTACAAACCCTGATTGGAATAAAGAGGTCGCATTAGACTCCTCTTTATCTACTGCATCTGATGAGATAGAAGACGACATGATTATGGATGAAGATGAAGTCATGTTTGATGAAGATGATATGGAGATGAAAACAATATTTGGTGGGCTTGTTCCTATTGTCGGTACACTGCTAACAACTCTGATTGCTCTTGTATTTGCACTACCAATTGCAATGGGTATTGCTGTATTTTTAGCAGAAATAGCACCTAAAAACATCTCGCATATCGTTGGTATTGCAATAGAGCTTCTTGCTGCTATTCCAAGTATCATTTTTGGTATGTGGGGGCTTTACTACTTTGCTCCAATAGTTGCTGATATTGTTGGCGGCTATCAAGTTTCACTCTTAACAGCCGGTCTTGTTCTTGGAGTAATGATTCTTCCTTTTATGGCAGCCATTACTAGAGATAGTATGAACACAACTCCAAGTGTACTTAAAGAGTCAGCATACGCCCTTGGTGCTACAAAATTTGAAGTTATAAAAGATATCATCTTTCCATACTCTAAAGTTGGTATCATAGGCTCTATAATCTTAGCTCTTGGACGTGCTCTAGGTGAGACTATGGCAGTTGCGTTTTTAATCGGTTCTATTTTTGTGCTCCCATCAGCTATAAACGACCCTACTATATCAATACCAGTAGCAATGGCAAATAACTTTGGTGAAGCGAGTGGACTTGGTGAAAGTGCACTCTTTTATCTAGCACTTATACTATTTGTTATCAGTTTCGGTGTTATATCTATTGCAAAATTCTACTTTCTAAAAAAGGTTAAATAATGAGACTCTTAACAAATAAAATATTTTTAGCCCTTTCTGTTTTATCAGCTCTCATAGGTTTAGCATTTTTAGGATGGATTTTAATAACGCTTTTTATTAAGGGCTTAAGCTCTTTTCACTTTTCACTCTTCTTAGATGACTTAATAGAGGGTGGACTTAGAAATCTTATTATTGGACAGTTTATCTTAGCAGGAATTGCATCTTTAATAGGTATTCCTCTTGGTATGGCAGCGGGTATTTATCTCCAAGAGTATGGAAGAGGAAGATACGCTTCACTCATCCGTGATTTAAGTGACATTATGATGTCAGCTCCATCTATTGTTATCGGTGCATTTGTATATGCTGTGGTCGTTATTCCAACAGGTGGAACAAGTGGATTTGCCGGTGCGATTGCTCTGGCAATTATGATGCTTCCTGTTGTCATTAACACTACTGACAATATGCTCTCTCTTGTTCCACGCGAATTAAGAGAGGCTGGAATCTCACTAGGTGCTTCAAAATATAGAGTCATTATAGACATTATTATCAAAGCTGCAAAAGTTGGGATTATGACAGGTATTTTACTGGCGTTTGCTCGTATCATTGGTGAGACAGCACCGCTACTCTTCACCTCTGAAACAAGTAACTACTTTAGCCTAGACTTGAGTGAAAGTTTTCCATCTCTGACAGTGAGTATATACGACTTGGCAAATGAGCCTGAAGAGTCAAGTAGAGACTTAGCTTGGGCAGCTTCATTTATACTTACAGCTTTGGTTTTAGTTATAAACCTAGTTGGAAGATTTATCACTAGAAATAAACACTAATAAGGACTTTAAATGCCAGTAATGAATATAAAGAAATTTTCTTTTACATACCCAGGAGTTGATGCACCATCACTCCGTAATATCAATCTTCCAATAGAGAAAAATAAAATCACGGCACTTATTGGACCGAGTGGTTGTGGTAAATCTACTCTACTAAGAGCTATGAACCGTATACACGACCTCTATCCGGGTAATAAGTATGATGGAAAGATTGAGTTTTTAGATGAAAAAACTAATCAGTATCGCAATATACTAGATATAAAAAAAGAGAATGAGTTTATACAGCTTCGTCAACAAGTTGGGATGATTTTTCAAAAGCCAACTCCATTTCCTATGAGTATATTTGACAATGTAGCTTATGGTCTTAAGATTGCCGGAATTAAAAACAAAACTGAACTACAAGATAGAGTTGAGGTTGCTCTTAAGGGAAGTGCTTTATGGAAAGAGGTTCACGATAGACTGAATCTCTCTGCAATGGGTCTCTCAGGTGGTCAACAACAGCGTTTATGTATAGCTCGCGCAGTTGCAGTTAAACCAGAAGTTCTGCTCTTTGATGAGCCAACATCAGCACTTGATCCAATTTCTACAGGGGCTATTGAAGAGCTTATAATTGAACTAAAAAAAGATATCAGTATCACTATTGTTACACACAATATGCAGCAAGCATCTCGTATTAGTGATTACACTGCGTTTATGTATCTTGGTGATTTAGTAGAGTATGATAAAACTGAAAATATCTTCTTAAACCCAGCAGAAAAACGCACTGAAGATTACATTACTGGCCGTTTTGGCTAAAATATAAAAGGAAAAATATGATGTCAGCAAATTTTGAAGAAAACTTACTAGAGATAAAAAACAAACTCATAGATATTGCTTCGGGGCTGCTCGAATCTAATAAAATACTACTAAGCGCACTCACCGATTGTGACCCAGAAAAGTTTCTAGAGGCGAGAGCTCACATAAAAAACATCACTTCTCGAACTGATGATATTGATAATTCAATCATAAAAGTCTTAGCGCTATACACTCCAGAGGCTAGTGACTTAAGACAAGTAGTTGCCTATATGAAAATCACAAATGAGTTGTCTCGTGCTTGTTCTAACACTAGAAGTTTTATTAGAGGTTTTACAGATGTTTGTCAAGATGTTGATGTTGACACTATCAAAGAGTATGCAGTCCCTATGCAAACATCAACAGTAGAGGCTATAAAACTATCAATAAGTATGATTAACTGCTCTGATGATGATGAGATTCAAGAGATATATAACGATGTGTTAATTGAAGAGAACAAAACTGATGACCTCTATGAGATGGTTGAGAGAAACCTCTCTCTTCAAGCTGATGGTTCAAGCAATTTTGAAAAATTTCATAAAATGTTAAGAGCTCTTAGAAAAAGTGGGAAAATAGCAACGCGTACGATCAGTATTGCGAACTTATTGGTATATGCAAAAATCGGCGGAAGCTTTCGTAGCTAATCTTTTTAAAACAGAGTAAGAGTAACCCAACTCTTACGCTCCCTTAAAAACTTTTTTATCTTTTCACCGTAACCTTATCGAAACTCCCTAGTTTTACTCATGTAATACAATCAATTTATAATGCCGAATATTTTACGTAGGAGTAATACATGAAAACATGGTTAAGTTTGGCTGCAAGTACTGTTATAGCATTAACAGTAGTAGGTTGTAATGGTGAAGATGGTGCTGCTGGTACTAATGGTGCTGACGGAATTAATGGCACGAATGGTACTAACGGTACGAATTCAAATATTTCCTTAGCAGCCCTTAGAGCTGATTTTGGAAAGAAATGGGAAGATAAACTATATATAGAATCTGAAAAATATTTTGGATTTGATGGGGCTAAAAAAGAGGGATACTCCACAAATGTATCAAGAAAGGATGCAGATGAGGCATCAGATGCTATATTATTAGCAGATGGGCTTACTGCATCATTCTTAACTCGTGAAGCTGCGAATAAAGCTGATTTATTTAACTTTTATCCAACAGCGAACCCAACACATATATTCTCTTGTATTGAGGGTGGTTCTGAAGAGATTAATTCTACAACTGCTAAAAGAAACCCTTCAGTTCAAAGTTGGGATTTAGAAACGGGTGAAGTAAAGACTGTTTTACGTGGTATGGAGAGATGTGATGGTCTTCGTGCAACTCCATGGGGTACACTTGTAGCTACTGAAGAGACTAATGATGGTGCACTCTATGAGATTATCGATCCATTAAATGTTGAGAATCACCAAATAATAGATAGAGCTAATGGTACAGTTGTCGATGGTGTCGGTTCATCTACTCCTTCTACAAAAATTATTAAACGTCAAGTTATGGCTGAAATGGCTTGGGAAGGTCTGACTGTTCTTGAGAGTGGTATTATTATCGGTGGTGATGAGTTACGTCCTGGTACAGCTGTTGATGATGCTGATGGTGGTGCAATTTTTAAATTCGTTCCATCTACGCCAAGAACTGCTACTGGTAATATTACAGATTTATCTGAATCTCCTCTAGTAAGTGGTACAAACTACGCTATGCAAGTCTCTTGTAAAGATTCTAAACAGCAGTTTGGTCAAGGTTGTGAAGTTGGTAACGCTACATGGATTGAAGTAAACGCTGCTACTGCAAGAGCTGATGCTGATGCTAATGGTGCAACTGGTTACTATAGACCAGAAGATTTACATAGAGACACAACATTTGTTGGTGAAGATGCTGATGACATGAAGTTTTGTTGGACAAACACTGGTAATGAAGGTGCAAGTCACTTTGGTGAAATCATGTGTGCTGTTGACTCTGAGCCATTAGAAGTTGGTAATGGTGTTTTAACTACTGTTGTCAATAGATTTATTGAAGGGAACGAAGAGTTTACTTCTGTTGATAGTTTAGACATTCATCCTGTAACTGGTGATATCTATGGTATTGAAGATCATAAAAATGGTGATATCTGGGCATGTCTTAAAGATGGTGCGGATAAAGATATTAAATCTGATGGTTGTGTAAGACTTCTTTCTGTGAAAGATCAGTCAGCTGAGCCTACTGGTTTTATATTCTCTCCAGATGGTTCTAAAGCTTATCTCTCTATACAACACTCTAGTGATACTGATGTAACACTACATGATGGTGGTAACCTTGTTGATGATTATGCTACTGATGACATTATTGTTATTGATGGATTTGATTTTATTAAATAGATTTTATAGACATCTGCTCTCTTTATAGCAGATGTCTTCCCTCTTTCCCTTAGTTCATTTTTTCAATACAATCGACAGTTAACATAAGCAAAAATAATCTTTATTATTGTAATCAAATTGAGACATTCATATCTTATTATGTTGAGTAATAAATCCAACCAAAAGGATACGGTATGAAAATCATATCTACAACTGTTGCTATATTTTTATCACTCTTAGTGGTATCCTGTGCAAATGAAGACAAAAGCCCTACTGAAGTTAATACTACAGATATATCAGAGACAAACTCTACAGTATCTACATTAAGAAACTCCCTAGAGTATAGTGATAGAATGTATAGTACAAAGAGTGGTTCCAATTTTAATTTAGGCAGCTCGCAAACACTTGTCAATAGAGAAGCGGTTGTAACATCTATGTGTTATACAAAACATGATACACAATACAATCCATGTTATGTTTGTCATCAAGACATTATAAAAGATGGTAGAGCCAATAAAATGGATGATGGGAGTGTTCAAAATGAGTATATATTCTCCGAATACGGTACACAGAATCACTGGAGTAACCTCTTTATAGACCGTTCAGATAAAATCGACAGTATCAGTAATCAAGAAATTGACACCTACGTCAATACTGAAAACTATACAGCACTTAAAAACTTTCTTGTCAGTAATAATTTTTCTGGCTACATTCCTGATTTAGAGAATTATCACCTTGGTGCTGATGCATTTAACGCTGATGGTTTTGCAAAGGATGGAAGTGGCTGGGTTGCGTTTAATTATAAACCACTTCCAAGTACATTTTGGCCAGTGAATGGTAGCACAGATGATGTACTCATAAGACTTCATAAAGATTACAGACAGAGTGCTGATGGTGATTTATCAGTCACTACATATAAATTCAACTTAGCTATCGTAGAGGCAGCTATAAAAAATTTAGACTCTATCACTGTTGATGCTCTTGATGAGAACATTATACAAACAGACCTCAATGGTGATGGTGTACTTGGAGTTGTCAATAGTATAAATAGACCAAGTCACTATGTTGGGAAAGCATCTTACATGAAAGTAGAAACTTTTTTATACCCTCGCTATACAGAGTTTTTACATACAGTAAGATATATTGGCTCAAATGATAATGGAGAGATCTATAATGCACCGCGCTTTAAAGAGCTACGGTATATGATAAAAAACAAATCCTATCAAGATGACTCCTATCCAATGACAAAATACCAACTCGCCCTGTTATATGATATGGAATGGGAAGAGAGATACCAAGGCAATGAACCCTCTTATGGCTCATTAGGTGAAAAAGGCATTGATAATACTTTGGGTTGGTGGATTCAGGGATTTATAGAGGATGCTGATGGTTCACTTCGCCCACAAACATATGAAGAGACATTTTACTGTATGGGTTGCCATACTACTATGGGGACAACCATAGATCAGGTATTTTCATTTTCAAGAAAAGTTGATGGAGCAGATGGATGGGGATACATAAATCTTAGAAAAATGTTAGATGCTCCAAATATGGGAGAAGAAGAAGGTGAAATAGTAACCTACTTTAAAAGAGTTGGTGGAGGAAGTGAATTTAGAGCGCATAATGATATTCATGCTAAGTTTTATAATAATGGTGTTTTAGACGAAGAGAAAGTAAAAAATGCATCGAGTATTTATGAATTAATTACACCTACTCGTGCATCAGCACTTAGAATGAGTAAGTCATATAAAACACTTGTAGAGTCTCAAGATTTTATACATGGAAGAGAAGCAAATGATAAGCCTGTTAAAAATGTGTATGATGCTATAACGCAAACAACGCCATCTCTACCTGTAAATAAAAAATATAACTGGGATATAAGATTGGATTGGTCAAAAGTACAATGAAATTTAACATGAAAATTATAATTTTTACTATTTTAACACTCTTAGTACTCAACGGCTGTGGTGGAGATGGAGGAGATGGTGATACAGTTATCCCTGCTCAAACAGTAGTTGAGAATAATGAAACTCTTGATTGTACAAATGGATATTCTAGTGAAATTGTAGAAGGTCAAAAACTCTATAACAACCATTGTAAAGTTTGTCATGCAAGTGATGCAAAATCTGGAATGTTTGATATACGAGGATCTGTTGTTGCAGATATAGATGCAGCTATGCTAGAGGTTCCAGATATGGTAGAGATAAATTTAGATACTGAAGTCTCACATGAGCAGAGAAGTCTCATATCACTCTATTTAATTGAGATTAGAAATAATCCAGATGTTGAATTTGCAAGTGAATGTGAAAGCAATACAACATTAACTAAAGAGAAACTTGGTAATCGACTCTTCTTTGATGCCAACCTATCTTTACGAAAGAGTATCTCATGTTCATCTTGTCATAACCCAGGTCATGGATTTTCTGATGCCAGGTTTCATACAATTGGAGATAGTAATCCTGTAAAAGGAGCTCTCTCTGTTGGAGATGACAATGCAACCTTGGGTGGAAGAAATGCACCAACTGCAAGTTATGCTCAGTATATTCCAGCATTTGGACAAAACGCAGATAGTGAGTATTTTGGTGGTCAGTTTCATGATGGGAGAGCGGCTACTTTAAAAGATCAGGCAAAAGGTCCATTTTTAGATCAGGCTGAAATGATGATGCCTAATGCAGAGGCTGTTGTAGATAGAGTTTTATCTAACGCTGAATATGTAGAAGATTTTAAAAAGTTGTTTGGTGAAAATATATTTGATGATAAACTCATTGCATACGATGCGGTAGCAGAAGCTATTGCAAGTTTTGAAAAAACAGATATTTTTGCTCCATTTGATTCGAAATATGATAGAAGCAAACTGGAGACTACAGATGCAGATTATTATGAAATGACAAATTTAGAAAAAGATGGTTACGAGCTTTTTTTTGATACCAATAGAACCAACTGTGTATTTTGTCATACGATTAACTCTCAAAGTGAAAGCTCTAATGAAATATTTAGTAATTTTAAATATGAAAATATTGGAACACCGAGAAACTTAGAAGCACTTGTAGCTAGAGATGGAAATACAGATAAAATTGACCTAGGTTTAGGTGGTAGAGTAGATATAAATAGTAGCCTTCATTATGGTAAAGTTCGTGTACCAACTTTAAGAAACATAGCTGTAACTGACCCTTATATGTCAAACGGTGTCTTTAAAGAACTTAAAACTGTGCTTAGATTTTACAATCATATGAGTGGCAAAGACTCTACAACATTAAATCCAGAAACTAATACTACTTGGGGTGAGGCAGAAGTAAACACAACCATACACCATACTCTACTTGAAATGGAATTATTAAGCGAAGAAGAGTTAAATTCTTTAGAAGCATTTCTAAAACTTTTAACAGATAAACAGTATGAAACTCATCTTAGTAACTAATCTGTAACCTAATAGCAATAGATTAGTAATAAATATATTTTACACTTCGAGTATCTAAAATTCGGAGTTTATCATTATGAAACTTAACAAAAAAATCGTTCTTAGTTCAATAGTAGCTGCTATGGCATTATCATTTACTGCTTGTGGTGGTGGAAGTGGTGGAGGTGGTTCTACAACACCACCGCCACACTCTACTTCAACGCTATCGGGTGTGATTGATACTAATATGACACTAACATCAGACACAAACTGGTTATTAGATGGTCTAGTAGTAGTTCAATCTCCTGCTGTTCTTACAATCGAACCGGGAACAACTATCGCTGGTTACGCTGGGACTGGTGCTGCTACATCTTATATGATTGTTGATAAAGGTGCTTCTATCATTGCTGATGGTACTTCTGCTGAACCTATTATCTTTACTTCTAAAACTGCACTTGATGGTGGGACTCCTGCTGTTGGTCAATGGGGTGGTTTAACTATCATTGGTCATGCTGGTAATCCTCAAGTTGAATCTTATGAAGTAAATCCTACATTTACAGCTGATGATACTGACTTAGCTGATAACTCAGGTATTTTAAGACATGTTCAGATTCTTAACTCTGGTGTCACTATGGATGTTGATAAAGAGATTAATGGTCTTTCACTTGTAGGTGTTGGTTCAGGTACTACTATAGAAGATATCACTATTGATTTATCTGATGATGATGGAATCGAATTATGGGGTGGTACAGTTGATCTTACTAATGTAACTATTACTAGATGTACTGATGATTACTTTGATATTGATGATGGTTATTCTGGTACTGTTACTAACTTAGATATTGTAACTACTACTGGTAATGCAGCTATTGAGATGTCTGGTACTACTCACGCTACATTTGACACTTTCAATATCGTTCAAAACGGTTCTGCTAAAGAGGGTGGTATCTACTTCAAAAAAGATGCTATCGGTGGTAACTTCTTAAATGGTACTGTAACTGATAATGTTGATGATGCTTTTGGTGCTATATTCTCTAAAAGTGCTGATGAATCTTCTGATACTGTTGATATAGCTAACACTTCTTTCACGAATGTTACTTTACAAGGTACTGCAACTGGAACTAGATTTACTGGTACTTCTGCTAGTGCTCTTGAGACTAAGTTTAATGCTGGAAGTGGAAATACTGAAACTATTGCAAAAGCTACTTCAACTCTATCAGGTACGCTTTCAACTATGACACTTACATCAGATACAAACTGGTTATTAGACGGTTTAGTAGTTGTTCCATCAGGTGCAACTCTTACAATCGAACCGGGAACAACTATCGCTGGTTACGCTGGGACTGGTGCTGCTACATCTTATATGATTGTTGATAAAGGTGCTTCTATCATTGCTGATGGTACTTCTGCTGAACCTATTATCTTTACTTCTAAAACTGCACTTGATGGTGGGACTCCTGCTGTTGGTCAATGGGGTGGTTTAACTATCATTGGTCATGCTGGTAATCCTCAAGTTGAATCTTATGAAGTAAATCCTACATTTACAGCTGATGATACTGACTTAGCTGATAACTCAGGTATTTTAAGACATGTTCAGATTCTTAACTCTGGTGTCACTATGGATGTTGATAAAGAGATTAATGGTCTTTCACTTGTAGGTGTTGGTTCAGGTACTACTATAGAAGATATCACTATTGATTTATCTGATGATGATGGAATCGAATTATGGGGTGGTACAGTTGATCTTACTAATGTAACTATTACTAGATGTACTGATGATTACTTTGATATTGATGATGGTTATTCTGGTACTGTTACTAACTTAGATATTGTAACTACTACTGGTAATGCAGCTATTGAGATGTCTGGTACTACTCACGCTACATTTGACACTTTCAATATCGTTCAAAACGGTTCTGCTAAAGAGGGTGGTATCTACTTCAAAAAAGATGCTATCGGTGGTAACTTCTTAAATGGTACTGTAACTGATAATGTTGATGATGCTTTTGGTGCTATATTCTCTAAAAGTGCTGATGAATCTTCTGATACTGTTGATATAGCTAACACTTCTTTCACGAATGTTACTTTAAATGGAGATGCTAACGGTACTATCACTGGTACTTCAGCTGCTGCTTTAACAACAAAATTCAATGCTGGAACTGGGAATACTCTGAACTAGTTTCCTCTAAAATTATATTATATCAAGATAGGTCTCTCCTTCTTGATATACAATTGTCACTACAGAGAAATTTCATTGTAACCTTTTCGTAACTTTTGTGTAACCTTCTTAAAACACACTCTCGTTATTCTTCCGTATATATTTTATAAACACACGGAGCAATAATGATTTTTAATCAAAATAAAATAGTAGTCTCACTCATACTATCAGCAACCCTTTTGTCCCCATCTCTATCTGCCAATAATAGTGAAAACCTTGTAAACTCTATCGTAGAACTTAGAGGTAATGTTGAAGGTTTATATACAGATATAAAAGAGAACAAACAGCGCTACAGCTCAGAGATGAAATCTCTCTCTCTGCAGATTACAGATTCAGAGGCTCAGATTAATAGAGAATCAACAGCTATCAAACTTGCAGATACTGAACTTGCAAAAATCAAGACAAAGATAAAAGAGACATCTTCAGGAAATGCAGAGATAAAACCTTTAGTCTTCAATGCAATAGACTTACTTGAGAAAAGTATCAAAGAGGGTATACCTTTTATGGTTGATTCTAGAGTTGCAGATTTACATAAAATTAAAGCAGATTTAGAAGAGGGTCTTATCACAAATGAGAAAGCACTTTCACTTACTTGGGCTAGTTATGATGACACAATCAGAGTTACAAAAGAGATAGGTCTATTCAAGCAACAAATTGATTTCAAAGGCAAAAAAGTTTTGGCAAAAATTGCAAAACTAGGTTCAGTTGCCATGTTCTTCTCAACTCCATCAAATGAGGTTGGTTTTGTTACGAAAAATGCCAACAAATATGATTACAAACATATTACAAATCCAGAAGATATCAAAAAAATCGTAGCACTCTTTGATGCGCTTCAAAAACAGATTAGAACTGGATTCTTTGAGCTACCAAATGCTTTAGTTTTACAAGGAGCTAACTAATGATCAGCAATAAATTGCAATGCAGAAAACCACTAAATGGTTTTCATAAACTTTTTACTACAATTTTTATACTTACACTTACGCTCTTAAACGCAGATGAACTTTCAGATGCCTACCAAAAAGAGTACACATTTTTAAAAGCTCAAAAATTAGAGCTTCAGAGTAGACTCACAAAAGAGAAGTCATTTCAAATAAAAGAGATTCAAAAAGCTAAGCTAAAAGTTCAAAGGCTACAGAACAAATTAGTAGCACTATCGCAATCAAATAAAAACTTACAGATGCAGATAGAAAAATCATCGCAAATGTTAGATGATAAAAACTTAAATAAAGAGATTACTTCAAGTGTAATTATTCAAGCAAAATCACTGCTCAATGAGTACAACATAAATGTTAATGACGCTCAAGACACAGCTGTAGTTGCTACGATGAATAAAGCTTTTGTAGATGCCTCATCTCTTTATAAAAAACTCTCTTCTTTACATAAAGAGAAGGGAAGTTTCTATCTTGTGGATGGAACTACTGCAACTGGTGAAATCATTAAAGTTGGAAATATAGCTGCGTTTGGAGTCTCTAACAAAGCTTCAGGTGCATTAGCTCCTGCTGGTAATGGTGCATATAAAGTATGGAATCAAGACACAGAGGCTGAGGCTTCTGCGTTTGCTAGTAATAAACTTTCAAGAGATATAAAACTCTTCATATATGAAAACTTAGACAAAGATGTGGAGTATGCAAAAGAGAAGACACTAGAAGATACACTAGAGGGTGGTGGAACTATTGGATACATTATTTTAGGTCTTGGTGCTTTAGGTCTGCTTCTTATCTTATTAAGAGTATTACTGCTTATAAAATCGGGCTCTAACGTTAAGCAGATAACAAATGTTGTTATCTCAAAAGTTGAAACGGGTAAAGGAGATGAAGCACTTGAAGCGATTAAAAGTTTTAAAGGTGCAACAGCTCGTGTTATTAAAGCTACACTCAGAAATATTAAAAAAGAGAGAGATCATATCGAAGATATCGTTACAGAAAATATTCTAAATGAAAGCTCTAACATTGATAGATTTGGTAACTTTGTACTTGTTTTAGCCGCTGTTGCTCCACTTCTTGGACTTCTAGGAACTGTGACAGGTATGATAGCAACTTTTGACATTATCACAACTCATGGTACTGGTGATCCGAAACTTCTCTCAGGTGGTATCTCTGAAGCACTAGTTACAACTATGCTTGGTCTTATTGTCGCAATTCCTCTACTTCTTTTAGGAAATCTTTTAAGTGGTTGGGCACAAAATATTAAAGACTCTATGGAACAGAGTGCTCTACATATCGTAAACCTGTTTGAGATAAACAAAGCGTAATGTTAGAAGCAACAATAATCTACTGGGATCAGTTCATACACTTTATGAACTCTGGTGGTGTGATTATGTGGGTACTGTTTTTTTTAAATCTACTGCTTTGGTATGGACTTGGGTATAGATACCTTACTCTCAAAAGAGGTACAAAAGGTAACGTAAGAAGACTCATAGAGAAACATGAACTGCGTGGTGATGAAAAAATTTATGTTGGCTTACTTGATTATGCAGTTCGTGACTCTTTAATAGCAGCTGCTAAAGCAAAAAGCATAGCGAGTAAGCCTAGAGAGTTTATATATGACGCTCTCTTTCCTTATGTAATGATTGTGACAAAGTACTCCGTACTTGTTAAAACAGTAGTCATACTCGCACCACTCATTGGACTGCTGGGGACAGTTGTTGGCATGATAGAGACTTTTGATGCGCTGCAGTCAAGCTCTATGTTTGCACAGGGAGATAGTATAGCTGGTGGTATATCAAAAGCACTTTTTACTACTGAACTTGGTTTAGTTGTAGCTGTACCAGGCTTACTTATTGGAAAAGTATTAGATAAAAAAGAAGAACAGTTCAGTTTAGAATTTGAACAGATAGTAGACATTATAAGCACAAAGGATGAAAAATGAGATTTAGACAAAAAAGCCAAAATGTAGATACTGTTGACGTATCACCTCTGATAGATATGGTTTTTATTTTACTTATCTTTTTTATGGTTACAACAACTTTTGTAAAAGATATGCAACTCGAACTCAATCGTCCATCTGCTGCATCGGCATCACTTGCCTCTGCAAAAGTACTTCGTGTTTACATCGATAACTCAAGTGAGATATATATCGATAATCAGCCGGTAAAACTCTGGGCTGTTCAAAGTAAACTTCGCGATTTGCTTAGAACTGCAACTGAGAAATCAGTTCTTATTGTTACAGACACAGATATTCCAGTAAATGTTTTGATTGATGTAGTTGATGAGTGTAGACAAAGCGGTGCAAAAGATGTCGCGGTATCTACTACAAAAGAGATGGGATAAGAAATACAATGTCTCAAAATAAATACTCAACATCAAGAAGAGGCCTTTTAGCTTTTTTATTTATGCTTCTAGGTGGTCTACTAATGGTTATATTAGTAGTTTCATTTAACAAAAGTGTTCAAGACAAAGAGTCAGTAGTAAAAAAAGAAGTTAGACAAATTAAGGCGAAAAAAAGTCAGAAAAAGACAATAAAACCCAAGCCTAAACCAAAGTCCAAACCAAAAAAAGCACGGCCAAAAGCACCACTTCCAAACATGAACTCACTCCTTGGAAATGTAGCTATGAATATACCAGAGTTTACAACTGACAACATTGCAGGAGACTCGAGCAAACTCTTAGAAGATATCGCTGATGATGCGATTATGAATGAAAACACTGTTGATGTAAAACCTAAAGTTCTCTCTCGCCCTCCTTTGGAGTATCCAGCTGAGGCAGCAAAAAATGGGGTACAAGGGTATGTCGTCATTAACATACTTATAGGTAAAGATGGAAGTGTAGAACTTGCTAAAGTACTTGAAGCACAACCTGTTGATGTATTTGACAATGCTGCATTAAATGCGATTCGTTCTTGGAGATTTAGCCCTGCTAAATATAAAACAAAGCCTGTAAAAATGTGGGCTAAACAAAAAATTCGTTTTCAATAGAGGGTAGATAATATGTATAAAAAGATCTTTCGTATTTTAGCTATAACTCTTCTTATCAATATGTCACTGACAGCACAAAAGACAACAAATGAAGATTTTGTTGACCACTTGGCACTCGCTACTCTTATGATATATGATGCTAAATATGATAAAGCACAAGAAGAACTAAACTTAGTAAACAAGAGTTCAAAAAAATTTGATGAAGCAAATTATTATACTGTCGTGGGTGTTTTAAACTCTAAACAGAGTAAAACAGAAAAAGCTATAGATGCTTATAAAAAAGCGATTCAAGCAACGAAAACTAAAAAGTTTGTAGCTCCAAAAATAGTAAATAAAGAAAAGTATCTTTTTACTATTGGTGCTACAGATGAAAAGAAGATAATAACTCCTCTCTTTGATCCAGAGAAAAAACGTCAAGAAAAAGTATCACAGCTTTACATGTACTTAACACAAGAGTACTATAAGCTTAAAGATTATAAAAACACTGTAGATTCGTTAAACAATGCAGGTGAAAAAGGACGCTCTCGAGCTGGTCTTTACACACTCAGAGCTGAGTGTTACTACAAACAAAAACTCCATACAGAAACTTTTTCTGCCTTAAATGAAGGGATTAAAAGATTTCCAGAAGATAGTACGCTTCTCAAACAGAAGTTTTACTACTTTGCAGACTTAAAACTTTATCAAGCAGCTATAGATGCTTCAAAAATATATATGCAAAAAGTTGGTGTAAGTTCATCAGAATATGTAGCACTTGCACAGATGCTCATAGGTGCGAATGAAATTGATAGTGCTATCAGACTTTTAGAAGAGTCGAAACTCAAATTTCCTAGTGAACCGAAGATAGGCATATTACTAGGCCATATGTATCTTAAAAAAGATATGAAAAACACAACGGCACACATATTTGAACAGAGCTCATACTATGACAAAAAATATCTTAAAGATGCTGTTGAGATGAATAGACGCGCAGGAAATAATCTTCACGCACTCTATTTAAACACTCAAAATATTGATAAGGTAGAAAAACTAAAACAGAAAATTGCCATCTATCTAAACGCAGGTGAATATAGAAAGATAATTGGTCTTCAAAAAGCACTCAAACGCTATAAAATGCTTGATGATGACAATCTTAGATATGCACTTGCATACTCTTACTATATGTCTGATGATTTTAAAAATGCTGAGACACATCTCAAATATATTTCTGATAATGAACTTTTTTCTAAAGCTACAGTTATAAGAAAAAATATAGAAAAATGTACAAACAACCCTATGGAGTGTCTATAAATGAAACTACTAATTAAAATCTTAACTCTATTTTCACTGCTCATTGCACCCGCCTATGCAGATGAGACAGGTTCCGCTTCAATCTTTTCATTTTTAGATGGTGTCGCGCTGGAGAACAATGAAATTCTTATTGATGGAAAAGACAAATATTTTACAGATGAAGATGGAAGTGCTGAACTTATTCTCGAAGTTGGGAAGCACCAAGTAGAAATCTTTGCAAAAGATGAGAATGGAAATAACCTTGGATATGCTAAAAAAAGCATTACCATTAAAGACTCAAGAGATACTCAGGTAATCGCAACGTTTAAAGACAATGGCTCTGAAGCATTTGTAAGTATTGATACACCTGTAGGCTTGTCAGATATAAACAGTGCAGATGCAGAATTTACTGGTACTCTTGTCGGAACAGTATTAACCTCGGATAAAGGGTTACCAATACAAAATGCAAGAGTTTTTGTAAAAGGGAGTTCTATTGATGCAAAAACGGATCAAAATGGTAATTTTACAATCAATATACCGGCTAATATCAATGTGAGTATTTCTATAGTTCATTCTGAATACAGTGCAGAGACTATTAATAGGTTAAAAGTGAGTAAAGATGAGACTATCTCTACACAAATAAAACTGACACCTGCAAGTATGGAGCTAGAGGAGTTCATTGTTTTAGCTCCTAAGGTTACAGGTAGTTTAGCAAATGTAATGGCTGAAGAGAAACAGAGTAATGCTATAACAAATATTTTAAGTTCAGAACAGATGTCTAAAAAAGGTGACTCTTCTGCTGCAAGTGCATTAAAGCGTGTAACAGGAGTGACTCTTGTTGGTGGGAAAAGTATTTTTGTGAGGGGTCTTGGAGACAGATACTCTAACATTGAAATGAATTCCATGCCTCTGCCTTCTCCAGATCCAACGAAAAGAATTGTTCCCTTAGACATTTTTCCATCTGGTGTTATTAGTTCAATGAAAGTACAGAAAAGTGCTACTGCAGATATTCCTGCAAATTTTGGTGGTGGATATATTGATATTAGAACAAAAGATAGTGCCAAAGATGATTATGTAAAACTATCTCTTGAATTAAAAGGTAATAGCAATACGGGTAAAGACTCCATTACATATCAAGGGAGTGATAGTGACTTTTTAGGCTTTGATGATGGATACAGAGCAATCGATTCTTCTATAATAAACAACTCTGAAATACACCTTGGAGAGAGAACAAGAGCATTTACTACAAGATACTTTACTCAAGAAGAGCTCTCTGAGTTTACACAAAAGTATATAGCCAATAGAGACTACTCTGTAACGAATCAAGAGTTACCTATGGGTGGTTCTGGATCTTTAGAAGCAGCAGTAAATTATAAAATTGCAGATAATCATAAAATAACTCTTTTTGGAAACTATAAATATAAACAAGAGCATAAATATAGAGAAGAAAAGATAAATAAATATTCAATGGATATTTATACAGATACACTTATAGAAAAACCAACGCAAACTGGAACATCAAAAAAATCATTTTCAGACTATTCACAAGCTGGTATATTTAACATCGGATATAACTACGCAGATGTATTTAAAATAAAATTTACAAAACTCTACACACATAACGGTACCCAAGCTACAAAGTTAACCCATGGTAAATTTGGGTCCAACCAAGATGAGATATATACATTTTACGATTTACAGTGGGAAGAGAGAACATTAGATACAAATCAGATTAGTGGTAATTTTGATTATGCACTCTTTAATCAAGAGTCAAACTTTAGATTTGGATTGGAAAATGCGACAGCTACACTAACGCAGCCAAATAACTATAGATACTACTATTTACAAGATAGTAGTTCTATTAATGGAGCACCTTTTTTAAGTAATCAAAATTCAAATCACGTGGCTATAAACTTAGATTCAAATGATGAACAGAATGCACTCTATTTAAAAAATAAATTTCATTTTGACTTATTAAGTGAAGATGATTATATAGATATCGGTTTTGCAGCCAACACAAAAACAAGAGAATCAAAACAGAATAAATACTTTTTAAGTTATGCCAATACAGCGACAGTACCTGTAAATACCTATACAGATGATATCGAAACAACATATAACACCTATATTCGCCCAGATATTGACTACAGCGATAGAAATTTACTTCTTAGCAATCTAACACTGCCATCTGACTATTTTGATGCCGAAGTAGATGAGTCAAACTTTTATGTAAGTACCTTCCTCAAACCTATAGATAGCTTAGAACTATTATTGGGAGCAAGGCAAGTCAATGTTACGCAAACAACCTATGAATATCAAGAAGACAGTACTAATCCTGATTTTGCATTAAGAAGAAATATTATAAGAACATCGAAGGAACTTTCAATTAATGAAATATACCCTAGTCTCTCTTTAAAAGCTAAATTAGATGAGAACAACCATATTGATTTTGCATATTCAACAACCTATATTATGCCCGATTTTCGAGAAGCATCAGATGGACTATATTCACACCCATATGAGATAGCAGATATATTAGGAAATCCAGATCTTGTCTATACAGATATTGTGAATTACGATTTAAAATATAGCCACTATTTTTCTAGTTCTGAAAATATAAAATTTGGTCTATTTTATAAAGCCTTAGATAATCCTATTGAAGATGTTATGTTACCAACCTCTTCTTTACCTATCTACTCTTTTGACAACTCAGATAGTGCTGAGATTCTTGGTTTTGAGATTGATGGTAGAAAAAAACTTGATTTCATATATAACAGACTCAAAAACTACTATATATCTGGTAATTTTTCTTATTCTGACTCGGATGTAACATTGACTCAAGAACAAGAAGCTATCTATACAAATAATCATAGACAGCTTCAAGGTCTCTCTCAAATAGTTCTTAACCTAGGAGTGTCGTATGAGGCAAGAGATAGATCTCTTACTATCAACTATAACAAAATGGGTGAGAGAATTAGAAAGGTTGGAATGATTGAATCAAATGGTGGGGGGATACCTGATAGTAGATACCCAGACTATATGGAAGACCCTGCTGCAGTACTTGATTTTGTATGGATAGAGACATATAAAAATGGTCTTAGTTTTAGAGTTAAATTAGGCAATTTACTTGATGGTGAAGCAGTTTGGTATCAAGAGAATAAAAACTACGTTACAAACAGATTTAAAAAGGGTAGAGACTATAGTCTTTCTCTCTCTTACAAATATTAACTAGAAAGATTAAAAAGCTACTGATTTGTAATCAATAAGTAACTCTATTTCTATATGATTGTAACCATAAATAAAGCGGATACATAAATGAAAAACAACATTTTAATTGTAGATGATGATAAAGACATATTAGAACTTTTAGAGTTTACACTCTCTAAAGTTGGTTTTAATGTGCTCAGTTTTTTAAATACCAAAAATGTCACTAAAGTTCTTCAAGAAGAGGATATAGATCTTATTCTCATGGATAGAGGACTACCTGAAATCGATGGTAGTTTATATATAGAGATGCTAAGAAGTAAAAATATAAATATTCCTGTTATATTTATCTCTGCAAAAGATTCTTTAGAAGATATAAAAACTGGTTTTTTAATAGGTGCTGATGATTATGTGACGAAACCCTTTAATATGGAAGAACTTGTCCTGAGAATAAAAGCAGTGCTCAAGAGATCCAACTTTGAATCAATTGAAGTAACACAGATTATTATATACAAAGATATACATCTTGACGTAAATTTACACTTAGCAACTATAGATTCAAAGAACATAGAATTAACAAAATTAGAAACTACTTTGTTACAGATATTGATTAAAAATAAAAACAGAGTTTTAAACAGAGATTTTTTAATCAGGCATGTCTGGAAAACATCTGATAATATTAACCAAAAAACTGTGAATGTAGCCATCAAAAGATTAAAAGAAAAAATAGACCCATTACGAAATAAAGAGTACATTAAAACGATTCGTGGTGTAGGCTACCTCTTAAGTGCATAAGGAATTATAAATGAGCGTTAAAATTGCCATTGTGGAAGATGAAGAAGATTTATTAGAGCTTATCGAATACAGTCTCTCAAAAGAGGACTATGAAGTAATAGGCTTTTTACATACTAAGCATGTCATAGAACTTCTAGAAGAAGAGGATATAGATCTGCTTATTATGGATAGAAACCTGCCTGGAGTGGAAGGTAGTCACTTTGTTTCAGAGCTAAGAAAGAATGGCTTTACAACACCTGTTATCTACCTTACAGCAAAAGATAAAGATAAAGATATTGAAGATGGTTTTTCAAGTGGAGGAGATGATTATATAACAAAACCTTTTAATATGAAAGAGCTTATTTTTAGAATAAAAGCTATTCTCAGAAGAACAAGTAAAAATGCAAACGATGGACTACTCTCTTATAAAGATTTAATCCTCGATAAAAGTTCTAGAACACTTAGTGTTGATAAAAAAGATATAGATATAACAAAACTTGAATTTGATTTACTCTATGAATTCATTACCAATAAACAAAATGCACTCGACAGAGATTATCTTCTAGAGAATGTGTGGCGAGATACGGACTCATACCAATACAGAACTGTCAATGTAGCAATTAACCGTTTAAAAGAAAAAATAGATCCAGATAAAACCAAAAACTATATCCAAACCATTCGCGGTATTGGATATAGAATGGGTTAATTTATAATAATATTTTTATAAATGAGCTATAATTAACGGATGAATAAAACTATCATGATAATAGAAGATGAAGAAGATATTTTAGATCTAATGGACTATACTCTTACTAAAGAGGGTTACGATGTAATCGCGTGTATTGATACTGCAAACGTGCAAAGTATGTTAGATGAAGAAAACATTTCACTCATACTTATGGACAGAAATCTACCTGGTGTTGAGGGGAGTAAATTTATAGCGACACTCAGAACCCAAGGATACAATCAGCCTGTAATTTATGTCAGTGCTAAAGACTCCTCAGATGAGATAGTTGAGGGGTTTGATAGTGGGGGAGATGACTACATCACAAAGCCATTTAACCTTAATGAGTTAAAAGCTCGAGTTAAAGCGCTTATAAAACGCACCCAAAAAGCGCAAGATATTATTAGGTATAAAGACATTACTTACAACTCTGCAAATAAGACCTTTTCAATTGATGGCAACGATGTAAAATTAACACATCTTGAGCATGATTTACTTTTAGAATTTATGAAAAATCAAAACATACTTTTAAGTCGTGATATTTTACTAGAACGCGTTTGGAAAGACAGTGTCAACAAGCAACTCAAAACTGTAAATGTCGCTATTAAAAGACTTAAAGAGAATATCGATCCAGAGGGAAAGAAAAATTATATACAAGCAGTTCGTGGTGAGGGTTACATCTTTTGTTAAAATTTCATCAGATTATTCTTAGAAAATTTCTTCTTATTTTTTCTGCACTCTTTATTGTAGTTGGGGGTATAGTTTACTTTTGGACAAAAGATTTCTATATTGAGCAGAGTAAAAACTCACTCTTGCACAACATTGAAATTATATCTTTTGATTTTCATGAGCTGTCTCATTTGGACATAGTCGCCAAAGAGATGAAACAGAAGCTCAATCTAAGGCTTACAGTTATAGCAGCCGATGGGACAGTCATAGCTGAGTCTCACAAAGACAAATCAACAATGGATAATCATAAATATAGAGGTGAGATTATGCAATCTGACAAAGAAAAATTTGGCTATAAGATAAGACACTCTAACACTATCAATAAAGACTTGCTTTATATTGCTAAAAAATATAAATTTAAAAATAGAGTTATCTATATAAGACTTGCTAAAGAGCTAGAGAGTATTCAAGATAAAATATTTTTACTTGGTATAAAAATTTCTATTGTTTTAATTATCTTTTTTGCATTTATTCTCAGCATAACTTATAAGATGAGTGCACAGATACAAAGAGAGATACAAAAAATTGTAACTTTTTTAACCCTTGTTGCTAAAAAGCAGAAACCTAGTTATATTAGTTCTGATCTCTCAGTTGAGTTTGCGAATATCACAAAACTTTTAACTAAAGTTTCTCAAATACTTACAAAAAAAGATAAGAAAAAATTAAAATATACTTCTAAACTCCAAGCTTCAAATCAACAAAAAGATGACATAATCTCTGCTATAAGTCACGAGTTTAAAAATCCTATCGCGGTAATCAATGGCTACTCTCAAACTCTACTTGACGATCAAGAGTTAAATCCAAATATTAGAAATAAGTTCCTTCATAAAATCCATAGAAATGGTACCAAACTCAGTGACTTAATAGACACATTAAGACTCTCTATTAAACTAGATAATGGTAAGCAATCTACTAATTTTCATACTGTAAACTTACATGAAATCATACTTGATACAGTTGAAAATATTAAACTAAACTATCCTAGACGTGAAGTACTTATAGAAGGTGATGTGAACATAAGTATAAAAGCGGATCCTTCTCTTTTTAGTGTTGTAATAGCTAACCTGATTGAAAATGCGTTTAAATACTCAGAGGATGAAGTGAAAGTTAAATTTGATGAGAATAGCTTAGATGTTATAGACACTGGAATAGGAATTAGTAAATCTGACTTAGAAAATATCACAAGCAAATTTTACAGAGTTCATGAAAATAGTTGGAATAATTCCCTTGGCTTAGGATTGTTTATAGTAAACAATATAGTAAACCTTCATAAGTTCTCTCTTCATATTAAGAGTCAAGAGAATGAAGGTTCAACGTTTACTATTAAGTTTTAAACGCCGTACTATTTTTTCTTAGATGCTTTTTTTGGTGCAGCAGCTTTTACAGCTTTAGTAGCAACTTTTTTAACTGTTTTTTTTGCAGTTGGTTTTTTCTTAGTAGCTACTTTCACAGCCTTTTTAGTAACTTTCTTTGCAGCTTTTTTCGCTATTGACTTAGCAGCAACTGCTTTTTTAACAACTTTTTTTGCAACAGACTTCACAACTTTTTTCTTTAATACTTTTGCCATTTGATGGTTCCTTATGTATGTTTTTTGACTCATTACTTACTAATAGTAATAAATTATAGTGATTATACATGTTTTATATATTTATGTCAATGAAATATATATATAAGCTATAAATCTGTATACTTTTTTTAATTTCTAGGAGCAAAGATGACATTTATAGAGTTCAAAAAATCACTACTTGATGCAGAAATAAGCCTGCCAAAGTTCTCTAAACTCATAAAAGTAAGTGAGAAGAATATTCAATCTTATAAGAAAAAAGGTGAAGTTCCAAATACTATCGCTGTTATCGTTCAATGTTTTGCACTTATGAATGCTCGTGGAGTAGACTATAAAACTGCCGTTGAAGAGTTGGGATTAAAAGCAAAAACAAAAAAGGGTGCTGGTTTTGCAAAAAAAGTAGATGAAAAGCAAAAAAAAGAGGATCAAGAGAGTTAAACTATAACAATTATGTAATCATATTGTTACCCACACACATTATTATTCTTGTATAAAAATCAAGGATATATAATGAAAACAAGAGAATTTATCATAACTACTGACAATCTAGAAGTAGATTACGTTGCTGATTTGTCTATAGACTTACTAGAAGAGTATCTTGTAGAAGATTTAGAAGTACCTCAAGAGTGTATAGACTCATTAAATATATATGACAACTATGTGAATATCAAACTCAATCCTAAAAAAAGATATTTTAATGATGACTGGTATGTTAATCTACAAAGAGTCTCTTAATGCTCGATGTAGAAAATATGATTACCACAAAGTATCCAAAACTCAAAAACAACAAAATCATTAAAGGTGCTATCTCTAAATTTGCAGACTCCATAGTCCATCAAAAAGAGATAAACCACTTTTTAAAAGAGCACTCTAATCTTGGTAGTTTTGAGTTTATAGATGAGGCCTTAAGTAATTTAAATTTTGACTATTCTGTCTCACATAATGATATGGAAAATATTCCATCATCAGGTCGTGTTGTCATTATTGCCAACCATCCACTTGGTAGCTTAGATGCTCTGGCACTCATAAAGCTTTTGAGCAAGGTGAGAAAAGATATAAAAGTTGTAGCAAATGACTTTCTTGAAGTGATTGAGCCTATCAAACCTCTACTTATTAATATAAACAACTTTAAAGCACGACAAAAAAAAGAGTCTATTACAAAGGTGTATGAAGCACTTGATAATGAGATGGCTCTCCTAATCTTCCCATCAGGTGAAGTGAGTCGAGCCAGTACTGCTGGCATTAGAGACAAAAAATGGCATAAAGGATTCTTAAAATTCGCACATAGAAGTAGCTCCCCTATTTTACCAATATTTATAGGCGGTAAAAACTCAAAAACATTCTACTCTGTATCTACTCTCAATAAAAAACTTTCCGCTCTACTACTCTCTAACGAGATGTTTAAACAGAAAAATAAATCTATAGAAATTCTTGTTGGTGAAATGATTCCAAATGAAAACATTACACCTAAGGGCATACAACAAGATAAACTTATTAACTTATATAAAAAACAGGTATATAATCTCAAAGGGAAAAAAAGTTACTTCATCACACAAACTGCTATAGCACATCCAGAAGATAGACGACTCATCAAAAAAGAGCTCAAGGGTTCACAGCTTTTAGGAAATACAAAAGATGGCAAAAAAATATATCTCTATACAAGTGAAGATAAAAACTCAATAGTCTTAAATGAAATCGGTAGACTCAGAGAACTCTCATTTAGAAAAGTTGGAGAAGGCATCAATAAAAAACGTGATATTGATAAATATGATAGATATTACAAACATATTGTTCTTTGGGATGAAGAAGATTTAGAGATTGTTGGGGCTTATAGAATTGCAGAGTGTAAAAATATAGTTGAGAAATATGATAAAAGTGCTCTTTATACATCTACACTTTTTGAATTCAATAAAGGTTTTGATAAATACCTTAACGATTCCATAGAGCTAGGGAGAAGTTTTGTTCAGCCTAAGTATTGGGGAAGCAGAGCCCTTGACTACCTTTGGTACGGTATAGGGGCATATATAAAAAACAATCCAGATATAAAATATATGTTTGGTCCAGTATCTATAAGTGCCTCATACTCAAGAGTTGCAAAAGATATGATTTTATATTTTTATGATACTAACTTTAAGGACAGAGAGAATCTTATAAATGCAAAAATTCCTTATAATTTTAAAAGTGACTGGTACTTAGTTGAAAACTTAAAAAAAGAGTTTAACGCAACAGATTACAGAACAAACTTCAAAACACTCAAAAAAGCACTTGCAAGTATAGAGATGAGTGTTCCTACACTCTATAAACAGTATAGTGATTTATGTGAAGATGGTGGAATTAAATTTTGTGCATACAATATTGACCCAGATTTCTCAAACTGCATAGATAGCTTTATATTAGTGGAGATAGCCAAGATTAAAGAGTCTCAAAAGAAACGTTATTTTGGCTCTTAAACATATTATGAATACAGAATTAACCAAAAAATGGAAAGAAAATCTAGAAATATTAGACGTAGCGTTTCAACCAATATTAAATATTAATACTGGTGAAACATACGCAGTAGAAGCTCTTTTAAGAAACTACCAAGACATAGGATTTAAATATATTTTTGAACTCTTTGATACTGTTTTTAAAGAAAATATTTTATACTCTTTTGACTTAGCTCTTCGTGAAAAAGCTTTTAAAAAGTATACTAAAATAGCTACACATGAGAATATAAAGCTATTTTATAATTTAGACAACCGTCTATTTAGTATGTCGAATTTTTCTAATGGAAATGCTACTAAACTATTAAAAAAACTAAATATAAAACAAGAAAATATCTGTTTTGAAATTTCAGAACGCCATGAGATATCACAAGAGTATAAACTTGAAACAATACTCCAACATTATAAAAATGAAAACTTCTGTATTGCTATCGATGATTTTGGAATTGGCTACTCAGGATATAAACTATTTTATGAATCTACACCCAATCTAATCAAAATAGATAGATTTTTTTTGCAAAACATAGAAAAAGACTTAAAAAAGAAAATCATGCTTAGGAGCATAACGCAATTAGCAATTCAATTGGGGATTAAAGTTATTGCAGAAGGTGTTGAGACCAGAGAAGAGCTACTAACATGTAAAGAGATAGGTTGTCACTTAGTTCAAGGTTACTTAATCCAAAGACCAACAAAAAATACGAATGAAATTCTTCAAGAGTATGCACATATAGTCAAAATTATCCAGAGCGATAAAAGAGTTGCTTTGACTAACAAAAAAATCGAACAATACATAGAAAAAATCGAGGCACTACCTTTAACTACAAAAATGGCTAATGTAATCGAATATTTTAAAAACACCTATACCCTTCTTGTACCTGTTATAGACTCCAATAATGAAACAGTTGGCATACTCCAAGAAGCTAAAATAAAAGAGTTTTTATATTCACCATTTGGTATCTCTTTATTGTCAAACAAAGATTCTAAAAAAACAAAACTAAAACATCTTTTAGACTATTGCGGTACTGCAGATATAAATAGCAATATATCCACAATCATAGAAATTTTTTCAAATAATCCAGAATCAACTGGGATTATAATTACAAAAAAATCAAAATATTATGGTTTTCTCTCTGCTAGATCTATTATTAGCATTATGAATGAGGAAAGTCTACTCTTGGCACAAGATCAAAATCCACTCACAAAGCTACCTGGAAATAATACGATTCAAGAGTATATACATCAAAGTACAAAAAATCAATCTAACACTCTATTGTGTTATTTTGATTTAGATAATTTTAAAGCTTTTAACGATGTATATGGCTTTAGAAATGGGGATCGAGTCATTCAACTATTTGCTGATATAATAAGAAAACATCTTCCTCAAAAGTTTCTTAAAGCACATATTGGTGGAGATGATTTTTTTGTTGGATTACAGAAGGATAAAGATTTAAATATAGATGATTATTTATCTGAAATATCAAAAATAATTTATAAATTTTCTCAGAGTGCTAAAGAGTTTTACTCCAAAAAAGACAAGGAGCTAGGCTATATTATCTCTAAAGATAGAGAAGGAAACTCGAAGCTATTCCCACTACTTACAGTAAGTGTTTCTATTTTGGAAGTACATGCAAACAGTTCAAATAAAACTATAGAAATTATTAATAATATACTAACTGTACAAAAAAAGACTGCAAAAACAAACCCAAATCATATCGCGATAAGTACTTTAATTTGACATGAAATTAATTACTCTCATCTTTTTGCTCATCAATATAATGAGAGATAGCATCTTTAATATTGCTTAGTTTATTGGGATTCCCTTGTAAGTTTCTAAAATGAACAGATATATCTTCATTCTCATTTAATTTCAAATCTGCTATCTTTGAGCAGACTTGTAAAAAGACTTCATAAGGGACATCATCACCACGTTTGAGGAAATAGATAGCTCTTTGCAGAGATACAAATGGATTGACACTCACTTTTTGAAGATGATTAATTCGAGTATTTATATAGTTTACAAACTCTAGTCTCATGTCACAAGCCACTATAGAAAGCAATCTTTTTTTAGTATTATAATTACACTCAAATGCTATCTTTGTTGAGTCAAAATCAAATCCATCGACTAACTCTTTTAAAGAAGCATTATGAAATCTCTCTCGATATACCAGTTGATAGATATCATTTTTATACCTGTATGTATAGGAGTTGTTTTCATATTCAAAATAGTCTTGATTCATGGCACTATTCATCAGTTCTCTATCTTCATTTAAGGGGAAAAACAAATCTAAATCTCGAAAAATGTCCGCTTTTATACATGAACCTGCAAGATAAAATTTAATCTCTTTCTTTTTGATGTTTTGAATAATCAATCTTTGAAAAAATATATTCAACTTTATGGCAATACTATCGAGTCTATAATCTAAAAGCGAAGCTTGATCATATGAGAGCAACTCCTCATACTCTTTAAAAAAATCGTAAATCATATTGCCTTCCTTCCATAACAAATTATACAAATAATTATATCTGAGTTTATGCTATATATCTATAACAATACGAAACAAAAGCGTAAAATGGTGATTTTTTAATCACTTATAAAGATTTCATTATAAAATAATCAGATATACTTATGGCAGATTAAAATTCAGGAGAAAATGAATGGGAAAATTTGTTAATAGTACAGAAGAGTTTTTTACTTTTTGTGAAGAAAATGATGTTCAGTTTGTAGACTTTAGATTTACAGATATTAAAGGTGCATGGCACCATATTAGTTACAGAATGAGTGCTGTAAGTGCTGAACAACTTGAAGGTGGTTTACCTTTTGATGGTTCTTCTATCGAAGCTTGGCAACCAATCAACAAATCAGATATGCTACTGAAACCAGAAGTTGGTACTGCATTTCTAGATCCTTTTACTGCTGATCCAACTATCATCGTATTTTGTGATGTATACGATATCTATAAAAATCAAGCATATGAAAGATGTCCTCGTTCAATTGCAAAAGCTGCTCTTAAACATGCAGAAGAGATAGGTATCGCTGATGCTGCATATTTCGGTCCTGAAAATGAATTTTTTATGTTTGACTCTGTAACTTTTGTTGATAACATCAATGAAGCTGGTTATAAAGTTGATACTGAAGAGGGTGAATGGAACTCAAACAACCCTTATCCTGAGATGTACAATACAGGCCATAGACCAGGAACTAAAGGTGGTTACTTCCCAGTTCAACCAACTGATTCTGCTGTAGATATGCGTGCTGAGATGATGCAAGTATTAGAGCAAGTTGGTCTTGAAGTTGTTCTTGGTCACCACGAAGTTGCTCAAGGGCAACATGAGTTAGGTATAGTTTTCTCTGACATCATAGGTGCTGCTGATAATGTTCAAAAATATAAATATGTTGTAAAAATGGTAGCTCACCTCAATGGTAAAACTGCTACATTTATGCCTAAGCCACTCTACGGTGACAATGGTAATGGTATGCACGTACACCAATCACTATGGAAAGATGGCAAAAACCTTTTCTATAATGAAGGTGCTTATGCTAACCTTTCTGAGATGGCTCTTAACTATGCTGCTGGTATCTTTAAACATGCCCGTGCTGTTGCTGCGTTTACAAACCCAACAACAAACTCATACAAAAGACTTTTACCAGGATTTGAAGCGCCAAGTATCTTAACTTACTCTTCACAAAACCGTTCAGCTGCTTGTCGTATCCCTTATGGTGCTGGCGAGAAAGCTACTCGTATTGAGATGAGATTCCCAGACTCTACTGCTTGTCCTTACCTTGCATTTGCTGTAATGATGATGGCTGGTCTTGATGGTATTGCTAATAAAGATATTCCTATCGGTCCAATGGATGAAGATCTATTTGAACTTACTCTTGATGAGATTCGTGAGAAGAAAATCCCACAAATGCCTCATACACTTCGTGGTTCTTTAGAAGCACTTATCCGTGATAATGATTTCTTAAAACCAGTATTTACTCAAGAGTTTATTGACTCTTACCAAGAGTATAGATTTGAGCGTGACGTATTCCCTGATGAAGGTCGTCCAACTGCTTACGAATTCAAAACTACGTACCAGTGTTAATTTTTTCTCCCATTTTGGGAGAAATTCTATCTAAATAATAAAAATTATCTTTAACTTCCTAAACTAACCCTCAAATTTCTTTCTTAAAAACCTCAAATTTGCTATAATTGCGCCATTAATAACAGATGTAAGAGTGTGTTATTAAAAATTTCAAGTTAAGGATTCATTATGAATCAAATTCCTACTGGTAAGTATAGAGCTTACCCTCAAATAGATTTGCCAAATAGACAGTGGCCAAACAATACAATAACAACAGCTCCTAAATGGTGTAGTGTAGATTTACGTGATGGAAATCAAGCACTTATTAACCCAATGGATATGGATAAAAAACTTGAACTTTTTACACTCTTACTCAAACTTGGTTTCAAAGAAATAGAGGTTGGTTTTCCATCTGCTTCAAAGGTAGAATTCGACTTTTTACGTCGTTTGGTTGATGACAACTTAATTCCTGATGATGTGACAATTCAGGTCTTAGTACAAGCAAGAGAGCATCTCATTGCTAAAACATTTGAGTCATTAAAAGGGGTCAAATTAGCGACTGTTCATCTTTACAACTCTACTTCTGTGGCTCAAAGAAAGATAGTATTCCAAAAAAGCAAAGAAGAGATAATCGCACTTGCTTTAGAGGGTGTAGAGTTAGTTAAAAAGTATGAAAAAGAGCATGATGGGAAAATTTTCTTAGAGTATTCACCTGAGAGTTTTACAGGAACTGAGTTAGAGTTTGCAGCTAAAATCTCCAATGAAGTGACTCAATGTTGGGGTATCAGTGATACAAGAAAAGTAATCATAAACTTACCTGCAACAGTTGAAATGGCTACGCCTAATGTTTATGCAGACCAGATAGAGTGGATGGCGAATCATCTTGATAATAGAGAAAACGTTATTATCTCAACGCATACACATAACGATAGAGGAACCTCTATTGCAGCTACTGAGTTAGCACTTTTAGCTGGTGCGGATAGAGTTGAAGGGACGCTTTTAAGTAATGGTGAGAGAACAGGAAATGTTGACATCATCACTTTAGCACTTAATATGACGACACAAGGTGTTGATTCTAATCTAAATTTCTCTAATATTAGTGAAGTTTTGGATGTTGTTGAGAGATGTACGGAGATGGTTACGCATGCACGCCATCCTTATGTTGGGGAGTTGGTTTACACTGCATTTAGTGGCTCTCATCAAGATGCTATTAATAAAGGCTTAGCACACCAAAAAGTTAAAGAAGACAGCTTATGGGAAGTTCCATATTTACCTATAGATCCTGAGGATGTTGGTAGAACGTATGAGAGTATTATACGTATAAACTCTCAATCAGGAAAAGGTGGCGTTGCTTATATTTTAGAAAAAAACTATGCTTATCAGCTTCCAAAAACCATGCATCCTGAAGTTGGGCGCATAGTGCAAACTCTTAGTGATGAAAAGGGAAGAGAGCTAGAGCCTGATGAAATCCTAGAAGTTTTTAAAGATAGTTATTTCAATATGAAAGAACATATATCTTTAGTAGACTTTACGCATGCATCAGGGAAAAAAGTCTCTACTTGTGAACTTACTTACAAGTACGATGGAGAGAGCATAACAGCTCAAGGTGAAGGGAATGGTCCTATTGATGCCTGTAAAAATGCTTTAATGAAAGATTATAAAAATGAGTTTGTACTTACTTCGTACTCTGAGCACTCCTGTGGAGATAAAAGCTCGGCAAAAGCGATTGCTTATATTGAGATACAGAGTAAAGATGTACTTTCATGCTTTGGTGTTGGTCGAGACAATGATATTGCTACTGCTTCCATAAAAGCTATGTTCTCAGCTTTAAACAGGGCTTTTGCTTAAAAGGTTATAAATGCTTGAAGATGAGAACCAGAAACTTCTTGATGATATAAACAAGTATATCAACTATTCTCATATTAAAAAGCTTCACGAGAGCTCCTATATCTCTCTCGTTGAAGCGACACAAGAACTCGTTAAACTTTACCACTCGCAAAAAAGAAAAAATGCTACACTTAAAAAAATCAATACAGATATACTTAACAAAGCTGATATACGTCATAGACAAGTCAACGCTGTAAGTTCTAAAAAAAGTTCTATGCTCTCTCAGCAGTCTAAAATGGCTGCTATGGGAGAGATGATGGATGCAGTTGCACACCAATGGAAACAGCCTCTCAACTCAATCAGCATGATGAATGATATGCTCAAAGATGATTTTACAAATGGTTTAGTTGATGAGTCCTACATAGATGAGATGACGGAGACAACACATATGCAAATAGAGCATATGGTAAACACTTTAAATGAATTTAGAAGCTTTTTTAGACCATCTAAAGATGCAAAAGAGTTTCATATTAAGGAGTGTGTCAGGAGTGTTCAAGTTTTAATGAAAGATGAGCTTCTTAAAAATATGATTGATATACGTGTAGATATTCAAGATAATTTTGAGATTCATGGCTTAATCAATGAGTTTAAACATCTTTTTTTAAACCTTATTAGTAACTCTATAGATGCTTTTAATGAGAAAGAAATACAAAAAAGGCATATAAGTATCAAGGCATACTTAAACGATGAGCATGGGATTATAGTGTTTGAAGATAATGCTAATGGAATCCCAGAACATGTAATCCCTAATATCTTCAAACCAAATATTACAACCAAAGCTGAGGGAAAAGGAACTGGAATTGGACTCTATATGAGTTCCCAAATTGTCCAGAAACACAATGGGACTATAGATGTCAAGAATGTAAATGCTGGAGCACAATTTACTATTAATATTAAATTGTAGTTTCTATGCTAAAATAGTTCATAAAGAGTTTTAGTGATATTAAAATGTTCAAAGGAGAGGAGCTTGCAGTTAAAAACACTTCTGAATCTATCAGAAAAAGAGCTTCTTGATGAAACAACTCTCTTAAACACTATAATTGATACTATCCCTGATTTAGTTTGGATTAAAGACAAAGATGGAGCTTACCTAAAATGTAACGCTCAATTTGAACAATTTTTAGGAACCACAAAGTCTGAAATAATTGGAAAAAAAGATTATGATTTTTTCACTAAACCAATAGCTGACTTCTACAAAGAGCACGACCTAGAAGCCACCCACACGAACAGACCCTCTATACACGAAGAGTTCCTAAATTTTGCTGATGATTCGCAGAGTGCCACCTTTGAAACAATAAGAGTAGCCATGCGAGATGCAGATGGAAACTTAACTGCAATTCTAGGAGTTGCCCGAGATATTAATGAGCGGAAAAATAGAGAAAGAGCCTTAAAAATAGATGCCAACTATGATGCACTCACTGGCCTTACAAACAGATCTCTTTTTATGAATAGACTCACCCAAAAAATCTATTTAAAAAGCTCAAATACAAGTCACAACTGTATACTTTTTATTGACATCAACAGTTTTAAAGATATAAATGAAACAATGGGACACAGTACTGGGGATAAAATTCTTATTTTAGTTGCACAGAGGCTCCAGCAAATTACGAAAAAAAGTGACACTCTTTCGAGACTCGGTGGTGATGAGTTTGCGATACTATTAACAAATGTTCAAACAACTCATGAAGCGGGTAACATTGCCAAAGAGGTTATAGACGCATTAAAAAAACCCTTCATTATCAATAATCGTAAGTACTACATAACTACAAGCATTGGGATTTCAATATCTCCAGATGACTCAAACAAGCCCGAAAGACTCCTCCAATTTGCAGGTAATGCAATGCATAAGGCAAAGGAGAAGGGCAATAATATTTATGAGTATTACACTAAAGAGTTATCCTTTAAAGCGATTGAAAAGATATATATCGTTGACTCACTCCGGACTGCAATTAAAAATAGGGAGTTTGAACTTTTTTATCAACCACAAATTGATACAAAAATAAATAAGACTGTTGGAGCAGAAGCTTTGATAAGATGGAACAAACCAGAAAAAGGGCCTCAATCTCCAGCCAAGTTTATTCCTTTAGCAGAGTCATCTGGTCTTATATTAGCCATAGGACGATGGATTATAAATCAAGCGATGGAAGATATAGTTGAATGGAAAAATCGTGCTCTAGATATTGATAAAATATCTATAAACCTATCTGTAAAACAACTAAGTGATGAATTCCTTATTCCAAACATTGAAAAAGCACTTAAAGAGACAGGTGCTAAAGCCGATTGGATAGAGTTTGAGGTTACCGAGAGCTATACAATGACGAATCCAAAAGCCTCTATTATGAAGTTAAATAAACTCGTAGACTTAGGCTTTAGCCTTTCAATTGATGATTTTGGTACAGGCTACTCTTCACTCTCATACCTGAAAAAACTACCTGTGGAGAAGTTAAAGATAGATAAAGCATTTGTTGACGATATAGATAACAATAATGATGATGACAAAGCTATAGTTCAAGCTGTTATATTAATAGCTAAAAGTATGCACTTGGACGTTATCGCTGAGGGGGTTGAAACCCAAAAGCAGCAAGAGCTACTTTTAGAGTATGGCTGTGACTTAATACAGGGACATTTGTACTCTGAGCCCCTCGCAAAAAAAGAGTTTGAAGAGTTTTTACTATCTTCTCGACCTTGATGAGTTACGACTAGAATTTCTAGTTGAATTTCTTGAATTTCCGCCACGTGGCTTATTTCTGGCACCACGATTACCACCCATATTGATTGGTTCGGCTTTTATTGAAGGGTCTGGCTTAAAACCTTTGAGCCAAACTTTTGAGATATCCTTTTTTATGAGTTTTTCTATATTTTTTAAAAACTCATCTTCATCTACACAAACAAGTGAAATAGCTTCTCCCTCATTTCCAGCACGTCCAGTTCTACCAATACGGTGTACATAATCTTCACTCACATTTGGAAGTTCATAGTTAACGACATGAGGCAGTTGGTCAATGTCGATTCCACGAGCTGCTATATCAGTAGCAACTAAAACTCGTACTTCACCCTTTTTAAAATCAGCCAGTGCTTTTGTTCTCGCATTTTGACTCTTGTTTCCATGAATTGCTGCTGCAGTGATTCCATCTTTTTCCAACTGTCCAGATAAACGATTTGCACCATGTTTTGTTCTTGTAAAAACTAAAACTTGTTTCCATTTTCCTTCATTTATAAGATGTGCTAAAAGTTCACGCTTACGCTCTTTATCTACATGATAGATAGCTTGTTTCACAATCTCACTCGAAGTATTTGCACGAGCAACTTCTATCAGTGTTGGAGATTTTAAAAGAGTATTTGACAACTTCTTAATATCATTTGAGTATGTTGCAGAAAAAAGAAGTGTTTGTCTCTGTGGAGGTAAAATAGCAATTACCTTTCTAATGTCATTTATAAAACCCATATCAAGCATTCTATCCGCTTCATCAAGGATTAAAAAATCTACATGCTTTAAATCTATTGTCTTTTGAGAGATATGGTCTAAAAGACGTCCTGGTGTTGCTACAACAATATCAACACCTCTACGAAGTGCCACAAGTTGCGGATTTATTTTAACGCCACCAAATATGATAGTTGATTTAAAAGGAAGATGTTTACCATATAACTCTATGCTCTCACCAACTTGTGCTGCTAACTCTCTCGTTGGAGTTAAGACTAAAGCTTTTATTTGATGCTTATTTTTTGGGTTTTTAGCACGACTTAAAAGTTCTAGCATCGGGAGAGTAAATCCTGCCGTTTTACCTGTACCTGTTTGCGCACCCGCTAAAATATCTTTTCTACTTAAAATAACTGGTATCGCTTGAGCCTGAATTGGTGTTGGAGTATCATACCCCTGCTCTTTTATAGCTTGTAAAAGTGGCTTTGATAGCCCTAATTTTTCAAATGACATATATTTCCTATTGTTCTAATTCTCTTCATAATAGCATAATTTATGGCTAATAAGGATACAATTGCGCAAATACTATCTAGGACTCCTAATGCCAAGCAACTCCATTACTATAAAACCAAACAATCATCGCGTTTATCAATGTCAAACTGAGAAAAAAATTGCGCTTTTAAATAAAATCATTTCAGAGAATGAAAAAACAGATGTTTTAGTTGTTTGCTCAAAAGAGCCTCAAGCTATTATTGATGCACTTGATAATAAAGATGTAAAAGTTATAGAAGATAGAGAGTTAATTAAACTACCTGAACTAAGTTGTGAGATGCTCATTAGCTATGACTTGCCTATTAAAGCAATCGTTTATATGGCAAGAGTTACTAAAGCTACTCTAAGTGCTCTCTTACTACTAGATGAGAGTGAACAAAAAGAGCTTTATCATACTGAGATGCTCCTTGGTCGTGCAATTAAACAAGAGATTATCGAAGGTTTTGAGTATCCTGTTGTCGAAAAAGTAGCAGAGTCTGATAGAGCTCCTAAAAAAATGAGTAAAGATCAGATAAAAGAGGTTGCAAAAAAACGTTACGATGAAAAAACGCAGGAACCTAAAGAGAAAAAAGAGTACAAACCTAAACGTGATTATGGTGACGAAGATAGAAAATCTTATAGTAAAGATGGAAAGAAAAAAGATTTTAAAAAATCCGATTCTGCTGGAAAATGGGATAAAAAGAAGAAAGAAGATAATAAGTTTTTAGGTTATGATGAGAATGGTAAAGCCAAATTCTCAGGAAAAAGTGGAGAAAGAAACCACCGTTATGATGGAAAACCTAAAGATAAGTACAATACTCCTAAAAAAGCAGGAAGAAAGATAAATATTAAAGCTCGTAAGCCCTCTACAAGTGAAGAGTAAGGTTTTAAAAAGCCAAAGAAAACATCACTTCAGGGTATGAGTTAGTGCACTCGTAAGTGTCTGAGTCACAATCTGAAAAACGCTCTGCCACCCAACCAAATGAGGCATAAGCATTCTTGGATACTGCCATAGAGACTCCTGCTCTTGCTCCATAAGATTCGTAATCATCTTCACTCTTTACAAAAGTTTCTCTCAAAAATGCACCGATATATGGTCGAAACTTATAGTGTATAGGTATATAGTAACTGCTTGTAAATGTCAGTTGATTTAAAACTGGATCAACACCAAACCAACCACGATATCCAGCACCAACTGACAAACCATTTAAAATAAAATAGTCCCCACTCACGCCAATTACAGTATAGCTTTCAGAGTTACTTGAACCTGCCCCTAATACAATACCTACACTAGACCTTCCTTTTTCAAAAAAATCGGCACTACAAACACTGCTCAACATTAATGTTATAAGTAAAATAAATTTCATCAAAACAGTAACTCCTCTTGTGGATCTGTAACAACTTCACTTCTTGGGGGTTTAGACTTATCGCTAAAATACTCTTTTTTACCGTTTACTTTTACTTCAACAATACCCTCAGGAACCTCGAATTTTCTCTGTATCTGAGGATAAAACTTCAAAATATTTTCAAAATATCTTGAAAAAGCAGGACCCGCTATTCTACCACCAGTCTCTTTTTTATGCATTGGCGTATTGTTATCATTTCCAAACCAAACAACAGTCTCTATAGTAGGTGAATAACCTGCAAACCAACCATCAACATTATTATTTGTAGTTCCCGTCTTTCCAGCCAGTTCTATCCCCTTAACCCTAGCTCTTATGCCAGTTCCACGGTTGACAACATCTCTTAAAATTGTTGTCATTATATACGCTTGAGTTGGTGTTGTAATCTCTTTTGTTATCTCTTCTTTTTCATATATAATTTCTGAATTTTTTTCAATGGTGCTTATGAGGTTAGTCTCTATCTGAACTCCTGAATTTGCAAACGATGTATAGTATTTAGCAAGTTCAAGGGGTGACATTGACATTGTTCCAAGAGAGATTGAGAGGTCATTTGGAATATTTTTTATACCAAACTTTTTAAACTCCTTTAAAAGAACTCCAAGTCCTATGTCATTTACGAGATTGATTGTTGCAAGATTACTAGAGTGAATAAGAGCTTCTCTAAGAGTAATGAGACCTTTATAATTCTTAGAGTAGTTTTTAGGCTGCCACTTCATATCCTCACCATTTTTCTCATACTTATATGTTTTTGCTATATCAACCAACTCTGTAGCTCCAGAGAAACCTAAGTCAATAGCAACCTGATAAATAAAGGGCTTAAATGCAGATCCAGGTTGACGTCTCCCTTGTGTTGCACGATTGTATGAGCTAACTTTATAATTAACACTCCCCACAAGTGCTAATATATCCCCTGTTTTTGGATCAAGTGAAACTAAGGCTCCATTTAATAAAGAGGTATTACTATCATCAGCCTCTATTATTTGACCAGATTTTTTAGCTTTAGCGATTTGAATTGCCTCTTTTTCTTTGTACCCTTCTATTCTCTCTAATGACAAATCATAGGCATGCTTTAGAGATTCACGTGCTGCTTTTTGCAATCTTAAACCAATTGTAGTATAAACTTCATACCCACCTGTTTTAAAATTATCTATGCCTTGTTCTCTAAACACCCTAGCAACCTCATCTACAATAAATGGCGCTTTATTTTTTGTTAAAGTATCATTAAAAACTTCTGGAGACTCCAAAAGTGCCTCTTGATACTCACTATCCTCAATCCATCCAAGAGTATGCATTCTACTGATAACTCTATTTGCTCTACCCATAGAAATTTCATAATTTTTTGTAGGTGCATAAGTACTCGGTGCCTTTGGAAGACCAACCAAGATAGCCATCTCTTTTAATGTAAGATCTTCAAGTCTTTTATGGAAGTAGCCATCTGCTGCTGTTTTTATACCATAGTACCCATGCCCATAATATATCTCATTTAAGTATCGCTCTAAAATCTGCTCTTTACTTAGCGCATTCTCTATTTTAATGGCAAAAATCGCCTCTTTTATTTTACGCGAGAGTTTTTTCTCTCTTGTAAGCAGAACATTTTTAACAAGCTGTTGTGTTATTGTACTCGCACCCTCTACAGCCTTACCAGCTCTTACAACCTTAATAGCCGCACGAAAAATCGCATCAATATTAATACCAGGGTGTTCAAAAAAAGTTGTATCCTCTATCGCGACAAGCGCCTCTATTATTCTTGGTGGTATCTCCTCAAAAGAGGCATAAAATCTATGCTTACCATCAAATACATTTGCAATTTTCTCACCATTTCTATCATAGATTCTACTTGTTACTGATGGCTTATAATCTACTAAAGATGAGATATCATAGTCATATCTAAACAGATAAAATCCAATCAAAATAAATGGCGATAAAAAGCCTAAAATAAATATCGCTAAAATGACTCTTTTTAAATATATTCGCTTGCTGATCATTCTCTAAATTCCCTATTTGCAAAACTTGCATCTATTAATGTTTTTGTATACTCTTCTTTTGGACTTGTTAATATCTCTTGCATTATACCACTCTCAACAACTTTACCATTTGAAATTACACAAATATTTTCACATAAAAATGCTGCCGAATTCATATCATGCGTCACAAAAAGCATCTTAAAGTCCTCTTTTTTTTGTAATTTTTTGAGTAACTCTAAAATTACGCCTCGACTTTGTGGATCTAAGGCTGTTGTTGGCTCATCTAAGAGAAGCAGTTTAGGTTTTGACTCTAGTGCCATTGCTATTACAACACGTTGGAGCTGCCCACCTGAGAGTTCTGGTGGAAACCTCTCTAAAAGTTCACTCTCTAAACCAACTTCATTGAAGAGTTCTAAAACTCTCTCTTCATCTTCAAAGAACTGTTTTTTAATTTTTGTTAATGGTGAGAGTGCTGTAAATGGGTTTTGAGGCACAAGCGAAAGAGTAGAACCTGCATGCAATTCAAAACCAGCCTCAAAATTCAATTGAGAAGCCATCTTTTGAGGCAACATATCCAAAAGTGCTTTGAGTGTTAAACTCTTTCCGCTGCCACTCTGTCCAACAAGAGCAAGTGAATTGATAATTTCAAAACTAATATCTACTAAAACTTTCTCATCTAATGATATTTTGAGTTCATTAATCTTCATCTACATTACTTCTTTTATTTTTCGACATAGCTCTTTTAATGTATCGCTACTCTCACCAACTCTTGCGATTACTCTCAAAATTGCGCTTGGTACTGTTGGCTGACGGATACCACCTATAGCGTAGCCATCACCTTTGAGTCTATTTTTAATATCAACTACTTTTTTGTTATCACCAATATGAATTGCGACAATTAAACCCGCTATCTCTAATCCTAAGATATCTTTGACTATCTCTTTACGTTGCGATATTGCACTCTTTAACACTTGGGAGTTATCTAAAATATATATCAAAGCATTATGTGCTAAAAGTGTATCATATAAAGATAACGAAGTGGCATATATAATAGGTTTTGCACGGTTAATAAGATAATCAATGATATGCGAAGAGGCTAAAATATAGGCACCAAAACTTCCATAAGCTTTTCCTAATGTTCCCATCTTTATGTAATTTGGCTTTATTTTTATATTATAGTAATCAAAAACACCCATAAGTTTATCGCCAATCACTCCGCTACTATGTGCTTCATCTACTATCAAGAGGGCATCAGCATCATCACAGATACTAAATACCTCATATGGGCATATATCTCCATCCATAGAATAAATACCTTCCACTGCTACTATTTTACGCTTAGCAGTTGAAGCACGCAGCAGCTCTTGGAGCTCATTCATATCATTATGTTTAAAAAAGACTACATTAACACTCTCTAGATTTGAAGCGAGTACTCCAGAAGCATGATACAACTCATCCATAAAAAGTGTATCCCCTTTCCTTACAAGTGCTTCAACAAGGGCTATATTTGCATTAAATCCACTTCCTAAAATAACACCATCTTCAAAACCATTTGCCTCACAAAGAGTATCCTCAAAATCTTTGTGAATCTGGTGGTATCCGTTGACAAGCAGAGAAGCCTTTGTGCTATGAACCGCTAATGTGTCAAGTTCTTTAGAACTTTTTGTATGCAGTTCTTTATTATGAGCGAGACCGAGATAATCATTGGATGCAAAATCCTTTAAAGAGTAATCTAAAATTTCTCTCCTTCTATATCTACCCGATTTTTTAAGCGCCTTTAGCTCATTCTCGTACTGCATCTTTAGCCATGCACCTTATTTCTACCAGCTTCTTTTGCTCTATACAGAGCATTATCTGCACGTTTAAATATGAACTCTATATCTTCACCTTTTATATACTGCGTTACTCCAAAACTCATTGTTATAGGAACTACTCTTGTAGAGGTCTCGACCTCTTTTCTAATTTTTTCTGCAATTTTCAATGCATTCTCTTTGCTCGCTGTTGGAAGTATTATCATAAACTCTTCTCCACCAATTCTGCAAAATATATCCGTATCTCTCAAAAAATATGCTATTAACCTTGTAGACTCTATGAGAACCTCATCTCCCACATCATGTCCATACTTATCATTCACATTTTTAAAATAGTCTATATCACACATAATAACCGAAAGATTCTCTTCATTACGTTTTGCTCTAGCTATCTCCTCTTTCATTTTTTGGTGAAAATATCTTCTATTGCCTATACCTGTAAGTGCGTCAGTTATTGTAAGTTTTTCCAACTCTTGCTGATACTTTTCTGCTAATGTTATGTCTGAAAGCACTATGCTGTAGTGTCCACTATCTTCTGAAACAAGTGATGCTGTCAAAGAGAAGTAGTAGACTTTATCCCCTATTTGTATTTTTACTTTATTCTCTTTTGCATGGTTTTGATTGAGATAATCAACCCAATTTAGCCCATCTACAACTGCCCCTATATACTCACCCTCTTCTATAAAATAGTCACAAATGCACTCATGCTCTCTGCTAAACTCTTCAAGATTTTTATAATTTGTAAAATATTTAAAAAATGCTTTGTTTACAAGAATCAAGGATGACTTGTTGTTTATCACCATTATATTTTTAGAACTATCAATAATGTTTTGATAATATTTTCTCTGCCTCTTATTTGCATAATATAATAGACTACTAATCATTATCGCTATAGTCATAATAGCTATAATAATAAACGCTATCGTCTTAAACATAAAAAAGTCCAAATCAAGATTCGATATCGAATCTATTTTTTTAAACATGACAAAATAACCAATAATATTGTTATGTATATTTTTGAGAGAGTATGAAACTATTAAATTCCCATTTTCAATTTTAAAAGAGTCATTAAAATAGTTCTCAATCCCATTTCTCTTTAAATACTCTCTCTTCTCTTGCGATGCATTGAGATTTGCGACATAATAATCATCTATAAATATTTTTGTAAACGGATATAGTAGCTGCTTTTTGTACTCTTTTTTAAGAACAACCACAGAGTCTACTCCATGAAGTTTTTGTTGTTTTGAAATAGAGTTAAAGTGTGAAATAACTTCTACAACGCCAACAAATCTCTCATCATGGAATACAGGAACAATCGCTTTTATAGAGAGATCAAATTTTCCAACACTAATAGAAAATGAAACTTTTTTTGTATTGATTACATTCTCTATATCTTTTCTTAAGTGTATTAGACTATCCCCTTTTTTAGAGCTCCAGCTTCTATATAATGAGACTGCCTTTGTGTCAAAGATTTGTATCCATATATTTTTATAAAGTGTATACTCTCGAAGATTTTGCACTAACTCTGCATAATATTCATCTTTAATTTTTTTCTTATGTAAACTTTGTGACAAAGAGTTGTCATTTGCCATAGACAAGGCCATTGCAACAGTGGCTTTTTGCTTTTGCAGTATCATACTTGAGAGCTCTTGCCTCATCGATTTAGCTTGTTCTAAATGCTTTAAGGATGTAAGTTCGTCTCTTTGATTTTGTAGATACTCAATAGAAATATATGATAAAATGGATAGTAGTATAAACAGAAAAAATAGACTGATATATATTTTTTTGTGTTTTAACATTTCAATATCTCTATCTCATTTACAAATAACCTCATCCTAATACAACCTTATTTCTCCCACCATCTTTTGCTTTATAAAGAGCAAAATCTGCGCGCTTTAGGATTGATTTATCATCATCCCCTTTCTCATATTGGACGATACCTATACTTGTTGTGATTGGAGTAACCCCATTGTACTCTTCTACCAAAACTCTTAGTTTTTGAGCTAAAGTATACGCTTTATCACTTGTAGTTGAGGGGAGTAATAAGCCAAACTCTTCACCACCAACTCTTGCGAAAATATCACCCTCTCTAAGATTGCTTTTGATAAGATTTGCAAAACTTATAAGTACTTTATCCCCAACATCATGCCCATATATATCGTTAATTTTCTTAAAAAAATCAATATCAAATATCATATAAGAGAAAGGGTGTTTGTATCTTTGTGTTAAAGTAAGGTGTTCATGTAGTTTTTGATCAAAGTAACGACGATTACCTACATTTGTCAAAGCGTCATTGATACTTAAAAGTTTCAAAGCATTTTGAGACTGTTCTTGCTCGGAAATATCTGAAAAAATAACAGCATACACATCACGCTTTGCATCAATTTTTGAAGCTGAAATCAAAAAATAGTACCTCTTATTCTCAATCGTCATTTTCACTTTATGTTTTAAATCTTGATGCAAAACTAAATGCCTTACCCAGCTTTCTCCATCTAAAGTAGCGCCTAAGTAACCCTCTTCATCTTCAAAAAAATCATAAATACAAGCATGCTTTTTTGAAAACTCTTCAATATTTGCAAACTCTCTAAAGTATTTAAAAAAGGGTTTGTTTACCTCAATGATCTTTTCATTCTTTCTTATCATGACTATATTTGAAGAGGTGTCTATAATTTTTTTATAATACTCCTCGTGATAAGTCAACTCTTTATACACAAAATAAACTACAACACCCAACAAAGCAATTGCAATGAATATATAATAATTTAATTCAAAAGTTACTTGCATACTCATCCTTTATAAAATGCAGCAGTGTTTCAACGCTAAGACCCATGGCTGTACTCTCATAGCCTTTGACTTCTTTGATATAGGTTTTACAAAACCCTTCAACCATACAAGCACCAGCTTTTCCTCTCCACACACCACTCTCTAAATATTCATCTAAATCGTCCATATTAAATTTTTCAAAAATATAATCTGTTTGAGAGATATCTATAATTTTTTTATCCTTAGAATGGTAGATCATACAGGTGACTATTGAAGTGACACTACCACTCTGAGTCATTAAAATATTTCTAGCATCATCTACACATTTTGCTTTACGTAGTATCTTACCTTGCGAAGTCACTACTGTATCAGCTACTAATAGAGGATAATCTTCCAAGCCAAAGGCTTGTAAATTAGCTTCATACTTTCCTAAAGTTGCTTGGTAAACAAAGTTTTTAGGAGTGCTTGCAATGATACTATCTTCATCAAAATCTACACTCTCTTGTATGAATGCAACTCTAGCATCTCTTAAAAGCATAGCACGAGTCTCTGAAGAAGAGGCCAGTCGTATCATTTTATAAACCTTTTTAACGCTTGAATTACATCTGCATACTTCTCTTTTTTCCAGTTATTAAAAGAGGGATGCGGTACTTTTAAAACATCTTTAAATTGCGTTTCATCTAAAATGCTCTCAAATGCAGCAGTGGCAAAATTCCCGCACAAAACAATTTTTTTATCTTTATGCTTTGATATTCTATAAGAAAAATCCTCTATCATCGGTTTTAAAACTCCGTTTATACCACCTTTGTCATACTTTCTTGCTTTGGGATTTTGTCGGATTTTTTCAAAGATGTCTAACTCACTCATTTGAGGGTTTTTATATGCAGATTTTTGGAGTGGATAGTTACAAACATTTACAATATTAATATTTTTTATTTTTTGTTCATAGATGAGTTTACCGAAAGCTTCATCTAATCCAAAAAGAACTTTTGACATATCATTCCCGCTCTTTCCTGCGACCGGATAGCCATTTTTTACCTCTTGAGTATGTGGAGATTCTAAAACAAAAACCACTTCTGCATTTTCATAAACCAAGTCATCTACAAAATAGTCTTTTAAACTTTCATACAACATTTTTTATACTTTTTTCCACTGCCACACGGGCATGTTTCATTTCTCTGTATCTGCGTGTTGATAAGCTCACCATCACTATACTTCCAGATACCATCCACTTCAACAAAAGAACTCTTTTCATGTAAAACTTGCAATGTGTTGTTCTCACGATAATACGCTTTAAACTCTACTATATTCTCGTATGCTTCTACAATATCAAGCTTTACCCACTCTATATTTTCATACAGACTCATATCAGTCGAAACTTCTAATGTTGTAGTCTCTTGAAGGTATTGACCATCCATACGCACAAAGGCATCGTAACGGCTCTGCATAAGTTCTTTTGGGCTTAGTTTTTTTGTTTTCATTTAAAAACTATTTGAGAGTGCTGTTCCTAGAAATATTGCTACAACACCGAGAATAATATTAAAAGGAACCATATACTTTCCTATAAATTCAAGCGAGAACTTAGCGCCAACCATATCACCCTCATTTAGAAGTTTTATGGCTCTATTTCTTCTTCGAATCATAAGAGCAAGGTTAATAAACATCACACTCCAGACACCCTCTTTTAGATATCCAAACAGAGCGTGTTTAGTAGCTGAGAGGGAGTAACCCATTACCATAATAATAGCCGTTAGAAGTAAAACAAGTACAAAGGGAGCTACTATGCAAAAAAGCCTCTTAAGTGCATCTGCAACTCTCTCTAAGCGATGTGCTGGAGATTCTATTTGCATAAAAGAGGGATGAGCAGCATAGCGCATCGCAACCATACCGCCAACCCATACTACAGCACTTAAAACATGCAGAAATATTATAACTGTTTTATACTCTGCAAAAAATTCTATCATTACGAAAGCGCCTCAGTAATGAAAGAGAGTGAAGCCTCTTTTGCTTCTGGCAATTTTGTTTTATCTTTTCCACCAGCCTGTGCAAAATCAGGACGACCACCGCCACCGCCACCTAAAATAGGAGCAATGTTTTTAATCCAATCACCAGCTTTAGCATCTGCGTTTTGTACACCAGCAGCTATTAAAACCTTATCGCCTTTGACTTGAAAAAGCATCGCACAGAGTTTCTCATTTTGATTTTTAAGCTCATCAATCTTCTCTTTAATGTCACCTGATGGTAGCTCTTCAATCACAACAGCTACACCATTTATTTCACTTACAGCGATTTCAACTTTTGCAGACTCTTGCGCCTCTTTCACTTCAACTTTTAACTCTGTGATTGTGGATTTTAATCTTGATATACCAGCGATTACGTCTAGATTTTTAACCTCAGACTCTACTTGCTTGAGTAGCATTCTCTGCTCACAAAAATGTCTGTACGCTGCATTGCCACAAACTGCTTCAATACGCCTCACACCAGCAGAGACACCACTCTCTTTAGTGATAATAAATGAACCGATATTTGCCGTATTATCAACATGAACACCACCACAAAACTCAATACTAGCCTTGTCAAAACTCACAACACGAACCTCATCACCATACTTCTCACCAAACTGAGATTTTGCACCAGATTTTTTAGCATCTTCGATACCTAAAACTTCTGTTTTTGCAGGGATAGCTCTCATTATCTCAAAATTTACACGCTGTTCAATCTCAGCTAATTCAGCATGACTCACACCTTTAGGGTGCGAGAAGTCAAAACGCAATCTATCCGCTTCAACAAGTGAACCTGCTTGAGATATATGCTCACCCAAAACATCAAAAAGAATTGCATGTAGAAGGTGAGTTGCAGAGTGATGTTTTACAATTTCATTACGAGAAATATCTACATGACCATCAACTATATTTCCAACTTTAAGCTCTTTAGACATTTCTATCTCACTCAAACTAAGTCCAAAAAATTTCTTAGTATCAAGAACTTTTGCAAAACCTTCTAACTCACCAGAATCTCCAGTCTGTCCACCAGACTCAGCGTAAAAAGGAGTAATATCTAAAAGCACCCAACCTTTTTCACCTGTATTTAAACTCTCTACATTTTTAAACTCTTGATTTAAAAGTGCTTGCACTTCTCCAGAGTGTTCTGTAAATTCATAGCCTACAAATGTGTTCTCTCCAAACTTCTCTAAAAGTTCTTTAAAATCACCATGAGTCTCACCATCTCCACTCCCTTTCCAAGCAGCTTTTGCACGTGTTCTTTGCTCTAGCATCAACTCTTCAAACTTAGCAGAGTCAAGTTTTAAATCATGACTCTTTAACATATCTTCTGTTAAGTCTAGTGGGAAACCAAATGTATCATAGAGTTTAAATGCAACCTCACCTGAGAAGATATCTTTTGTATTTTTTAACTCTTCATCAAAAAGTGCAATTCCAGACTCAATAGTTTTGAAAAATCTCGCCTCTTCAAGTTCTATCTGCTCTTTGACAACATCAGCTTTTGTAACTAAATACTCATACTCTTTGCCCATGATACTTACAACTCTATCTACTAGTTTAAACATAAATGGCTCACGGAATCCTAAAAGGTACCCATGACGAACAGCACGACGTAATATTCTACGAAGAACATACCCACGACCCTCATTCGAGAAGTTTGTGCCTTGAGCTAAAAGAAAAAGTGCCGTTCTAATATGGTCCGCTATAACACGGTAAGATGCACCACTCTCATACTTATACTCTTTTCCAATAAGTTTCTCAACATCATTGATAATTGGCATAAAAAGAGATGAACCGTAGTTAGATAAAGCACCCTCTTTAATAGCTACTACACGCTCTAAACCCATACCTGTATCGATAGAAGGTTTCGGTAGCTCTGTCATTACTCCATTAACACCTCTTTCGTACTGCATAAATACTAAGTTCCAGATCTCTAAAAATCTATCACCCTCACCACCCATTTTGTCCTCAGGACCTGAAAAATTCTCTTCACCTTGATCATAAAAAATCTCTGAACATGGTCCACACGGTCCAGTATCGCCCATCTGCCAAAAATTATCTGCATCACCAAGACGCATAATTCTCTCTTTAGAGATATGTTTTTGCCATAAAAGCTCTGCTTCATCATCACTATCATGCACTGTTACCCAAAGCTTATCTACATCCAGTTTTATAACTTCAGTTATAAACTCCCACGCATAAGCAATAGCATCCTCTTTAAAGTAATCGCCAAAGCTAAAATTACCAAGCATCTCAAAAAATGTATGGTGTCTTGCTGTATGACCCACATTTTCTAAGTCATTGTGTTTTCCACCTGCACGAAGGCATGTTTGGCATGAAGTAGCTCTAGGGTTCTCTGGACGAGGAATTTCACCTGTAAAGATTGACTTAAACGGAACCATTCCCGCATTGTTAAAAAGAAGTGTAGCGTCATCTGGAACTAGGGGTGCCGATGCTACTCTGTTGTGTTGTTTTGATTCAAAAAATTTTAAAAATTCTTCTCTAATATCCATCTCTGTTCTCGTGTTATAATATAGCGCGATTATATCTAAAATATATACAGAGTTTGTTAAGTGTAGCTGTTTTCGTCTTCTATTTGGGTGTTTTTATAGCTTTTTAAAAATATACCAACAGCAATTCCATTGCCATATTTAATAATATCTTTTTGAGTACTCAGAATAGGAGTGGTGCCAAATCCACAACTTGGAGATTTTGATTTTAAGATAATTCGATCTGCAGATGGATGGAGTTTTATAAAAGAGTCTATTTCATCTTCTAATTCTTTTGTAACATCTCTGTTGCTATCATTAGTGATAATTCTATTATTGCCATCTATTTCTAGAACATTTATACGTTCACGAGGCGTTCCAAAAAGAGGAGCTTCAGGGCAAAAAGGAATAATCTCATATTCACTTAGCGCTTCTATTACTGCGTTGAGCCTCTTTGTCTTCCCATCATAGCGACACAACTCACCAAGGATACAAGCTGAAACAATTACTTTTTTCTTCTCCATCAGCAGATGATAACCGACTTAATTTCTGTCATCTCTTCAATAGCAAATTGAGGACCTTCACGCCCTACACCACTCAGTTTCACACCACCATAAGGCTGAATATCAAAACGCAGTGTCGGCATATCATTGATAACTATTCCACCAGCATCTAATTCATCTAGAGCTCTTTTCGTAAGATTCAAATCATTTGTAAAAACTGAAAATTGTAAGCCATAAGGTGAATTGTTCATACGAGGTGCTGCGTCATCAAATCCATCAACTTTTACAAGAGAGACAATTGGAGCAAAAACCTCTTCACACACTATAGCCATATCATCAGTTACATCTGCCATGACACAGGGATTAAACATTCTTCCCTCACGATGTGGCGGTAATAGTGCTTTAGCGCCCTCTTCTATAGCAGATTCAACCCAGCCCATAGCTCTCTTGGCCGCTTCATCATCAATGAGAGGTCCCATAAAAGTATCATCTTCATAGGGTGAACCAACTACAAGTTTTTTTGTAGCCTCTGCCATTTTATCTGCGAACTCATCATAAATCTCTGCATCTACATAGATACGTTGCAGTGATATACAGACTTGGCCAGAATTGACAAAGGCACCTAGAGCACAACGCTCGGCTGCAAGTTCTAAATCAGCACTTTTATCTATGAAAGTCGCTGCATTCCCACCAAGTTCTAAAGATACTTTTTTGATACCTGCACTCTTTGTAATGATATTGCCAACAGGAACACTTCCTGTAAAACTTATTACACGGGGAATATCAGAAGTGATTAAAGCACTCCCCACTTCAGCATCACCGTAAACGACACTGAGTGCATCTTTGATTGCATACTCACTCTCTATAAAAAGCTTTGCAAATTTATATGCTGTAAGTGGGGCTTCTGGAGTTGGTTTGAGTACTACTGCATTTCCAGCGACTAAAGCTGGGGCTAGTTTATGGGCAACCAAGTTAAGAGGAAAATTAAAAGGGGTAATTGCCGCTACAACACCAGCTGGCTCACGAGTAAAAAATGCAGTAGTTTTTTTCCCACTAGGCATTGCATCTGTATTTATAGTCTCTCCATGCATAGTGCGCATCGTCTCAGCAGAGAGAGTCACCGTCTCAATACACCTCTCAACCTCAACTCTAGCAAAAGCGATTGGCTTCCCCACTTCATCTGTAATAGTTCGTGCAATATCCTCTCTATTTTCACGGAGTTTTTTTGCAACATCTAAAAGCCAGTTACATCTCTGAGAAAGCGTTGAAGCCTTAGCAGCCTTCGTTGCGTTTTGCGCAATCTCTAAAGCCTTATTTGTATCCGCTTCATCACATACTGGAGCAGTTGAGACTACATCTCCACTATAGGGACTTCTTCTCTCACTAAGTCTATCTTTTGTAGCTGCTTTTGAGCCAAAATAAATCATTGCATTCATATATATTCCTAGTAGTTATCTTTCTAAAATTATATCATCTATAGAGTTATATTATCAACAAGTGAAATTTCTTTAGGTGTTATCACAACTGCATCAATCATAAAATCAACATCGAGTGCATTTTTTTTCATATAGACATCTATAGTCTTTATAAATTTTTTGAGTTTTTGAGGAGTGATGTTTTGTATAGCAGACTCATAATCGAGTCCACTTTTTACTTCAATAAAATGGACTATATCATCTTTAGTAGCAATAATATCTATCTCTCCAAAACGCGAGTAAAAGTTTCTCTCCACTAAAGAGAAGCCATGATTTAAAAGAAATTCACACGCTTTGTCTTCGGCGATATTTCCTTTTGCTCTAGACATTTAGCAGTTAATCACTTCAACTTTGATTGTCTTAAACGCAGCCGTCAAGATAACTTCATCTCTTGCATCACCAAAGAGTGCGTTTATCTTTGAGCTTGCATGGTGGAAAGTTGAAAAGAGTGTTTTTGGTTGTACTTTGTCTGTGATCTTTATAGTAAGTGGCGTTGTCTCACCAAATTCACTTCTAAGGATTACTTTCTCAGATGTAAAATCTGCTGCATCCTCTTCACACACAAGTAAAATATCTTCATCGTAGCGTTTCATAAGGTTTTCGCTTCTTGAAGTTTGTGCAGCATTGTTATAGTGTGCAAGTGTTCTACCAGTTGAGAGATGATACCCTGTGAGTTTTTTATCTATTATTTCTTGTATCATTCCACGGAGTTTATACTGATTATATTTAAAATATCCTAGTCCATCATCTGTACGAAAGTCAAGTTGGTGAAGTATCGGAGTATCCTCAGTATGTACTGGCCACTGAAGTCCACGTTTACGGTGCTTTTCAAGTCTATGATAATCAGCCCCGCTAAAACGTCTATAAGCTACTTTTTGCACCTCTTCCCAAACCTCTTTAGAAGAAGCATAGTTATAATCTCCGCCCATTTTATTATCAAGCATCTGCAGAATTTCCCAGTCATCTGGTAGGTCTGATTTTACAAGAGGCTGTGAGAGGTGCAGACGACGCATTGCATTTACATAAACGCCAGTCTTCTCATACGCGGACTTCACACCCACAACTATATCAGCACGGTTTGCAATGTCTGTCATAAAAAGCTCTTGTACATAAATCATGTCGAGTTTATCAAAAGCCTTATCTACTTTGTTGAGATTTGGATGAATATGCGTTAAATCTTCACCAATATTAAGAACTACTTTGACTTTGTCTTCAAGCATCTCATCCACTAACTCTGGTGTCATCAAACCGACCTCTTTTGGCGTTTGATAATCAGGGTCATAGTATGGAAGCATTCCCATATCACACGTTCCTTGAACATTATTTTGACCACGAAGAGGCATTAGCCCAGCTCCGCTTTTTCCAACATTACCCGTCATCAGTGCTAAGTGAACCATCGCCATTACAGCGTATGAGCCATCTATATGCTCTGTAATTCCAAGTCCCCAGAAAATCATCGACTTTTTGAGTGCATACTCACGAGCCACTTTTCTAATCATTTTTGAAAGATACTCATACCCCTCTACTTCATTATAAAAATCAGGGTTAGCGTAAGGGTCGTTCATGATTTTTTCTTTAAACTCATCAAAACCAGCCGTACGATTTTCTAAAAAACCTTCATCATATAGCTCTTCATCCATAATGACATAAGCGAGCATATTGAGTGTTAAAAGGTTCGCTTCATGTGGCATAATTGCAGTATATTTTGCAAATCTATGGAGCTTAATCTCACGAACATCAAAAACCGCTAAATTGTCATGCTCACGAGCAACATCAATGATACGATTTGCGATAATTGGATGCGCTTCGGTTGTATTAGAGCCTATAACTATCATAAACTCGGCATTATAGATATCATTGTAAGGGTTTGTAGCCGCACCCTCACCAATAGTTACACGCATTCCACTAAGTGATGGTGAGTGACAAACGCGAGCACAATTATCTACATGGGGAGAGTTAAGTGTATGACGAGTAAATTTTTGAAAAAGATAGGAAGATTCACATGAAGTTCTTGCTCCACCAATAGAACAGATAGATTTTCTACCATAGTTTTCTTGGGTCTCTTTCATCTTCATAGTAGCAGCAGTCGTTGCATTTTCTAAGTCAGTTTCAAACCAATTGTCATCTAAGGAGACTAAAGAGGAGGCAACTGCTGATTTTATTTGGGGATTTTTTTCTAACCATGACTTTCTTATACGAGGTGTACGAAGTCTATCATCTGCATCTACAAAATCAAAACCGTACTTACCCTTAATACAGAGCTTTCCTTGAGAAACAACGCCATCAGGATGAGCGAAAATCTTAACAATTTTATTCTCTTTGGTATCAACGTTTGCTGCTATATCGCAACCAACACCACAGTATGTACAAACGCTATCTATAGTCTCTATATTTTCCATGAAAATTCCCCGAACATTTAGTTCATGGAGTTTACAATTTTCTCTCTTAAAAAATGTGGAAGTAGGTTTAAAAATGAAATGATTAAATAAAATCTAAGCGGAAAAGCATACACCCTTTTCTCTTTCTCAATTGCCTTTACTATACGTCTCACACCATCCTCAGTTTCAAGTAAAAACGGCATATTAAACTCATTCCTATCCGTCAATTCACTTTTAATAAAACCTGGTAAAATCGTTATAACTTTAATATTGTATTTTTTATATCTATAACGTATACCTTCAGCATAAGCATTTAAGGCTCTTTTTGAAGAGGAGTAGACCTTTGCACTCGGCATAGAAAAAAGAGAAGCTAAAGATGACATAAAAACGATCTTGCCACTTTTTTGCTTTTTAAAATAAGGTAAAAGCACTTCTAAGATTGCATGATTTGAGAGTACATTTACATCATAAAGTTTTTTAAACTCTGCTATTGGTGTTATGCTACCATGATGCCCAAGTGAGATACCTGCATTCAGGATAAGTAAGTCCACCGCACCAACTTTTGTTATTTTTTCTTGAAGTTCTTCAAATTTTGTAACATCAGCTACAATAATCTCTACAGATTTTGCAAATTCTAAAAGTTCATCTTTAAGACTTAAGAGCTTCTCTTCTCGACGTGCGAGCAGTATAAGCTCATTCTCTTTAGATGCGTATTGTCTTGCAAGCTCAGCACCTAAGCCACTACTCGCACCAGTGATTAAAATTTTCATCTAAAGCGTTATAGCATCCTGTCCATCTGTTAATATCTCAGGATTTGTAATACCAAATATTTTATAGAGTGTAGCACCGATACTTAAAGGTTCAAACCACTCAGTATCTGTTTTCGGTTTTAAAAAAAGTCTATTAATTGAACCTGTTGCATCAACAACTGTTTCACCAACTACCCCTCTATGAGTAAAATAATTTTTACCACCAAATACATACAAGTTTTGTAAGTTACCATGGTCCCAGCCATTTGCAGAGTTTAAATTTACATTTCTTCCAAAATCACCAAAAACCATAATATTAATATTATTAATTTTATTCACTGCTTTTAAATGCGCGACTGCTGACTTTAAAGATGCGAATAACTCTTCACTTCTAGTAACATAGTTTCTAGCATCATTATGATCATCCCAACCCCCAAGTCCACCAGTACCCATCGTTATAACTTTTGTATCAGGGTTATTTGCCATAATTTTAATTGCAGCTTCCATTTTTTCTGCAAAATTGCTATTCTCAGGATACGCATCAAGCCCTAAATCTGGTGTACTCGCGAGTGAAATATCATCTATAAAGTCACTCAGTGTACCTCTTTTGTCAAAAGCACTCTTTATTTTCTCATTTGTATTATGCAGTTGTGCCATACTATTCATTGCTGTGTCAAAAGCAGGGTTAAAACCTAATTCCGAATCATTATAGTTTGGTATTTCTCTCTCTAATTCGGTATATCTATACCAATCTCTTACATTTCTACTTCTTTTGTAAGGGTTAGAAAAACCTTCATCTAACCCGACTGGTTTAAGATATGCGTCTAGTGGTTCTCTGCCTTCTGCATAAAAAGTTGACTCTCCCTCTAGTGTTACAAATGGCAAGACAGTGTTTTCATCAATAACACCCTCTCTTTTTAAAACAGTCGCTAGATTAGCAACTATCCCTCCTCTATCTTCATCAAAAGAGCCTTTTTGGTTTTGAATAACACAAGAACCATGGGCTTTATTATTTGCATCTTCTCTTACTTGAGAGTAACAAGATCTAAAAAGTGTCATATCACCAGCATCCATCATAGCTTCCATATGTGTACCACCTGCTTCTTGCCAACAATTATTTGCTGTTGGGGTAATACCTCTAAAATAATCATTATAATCACTCTGCGACTCACTATTTATCGCATCTATGTTACTAATATTTCCAGCTAATGAACTTGCTCCACCATACATGAAAATCATTATAGTTTGTGCGCTATTTGCATTGTAAACATTACTATCAAAAGCAACTTGATTAAAATCAACATCTGCTGCTTTAGAAGCGCTTGGTAACATTAACGACGCATACGTTGCTAAAGACAGTTTTATAAAATTTCTTCTTTGCATTTTAGTTCACCTCATTTTGCATATACATAGCATCAATTCTTGAAATATAATCTAGTACAATATATGCTATATTTCTCTTGTACTCTTCTCTTCTGCTTTCATTAGATGAGAACATATCAAATTCATATTTGAGTATTTTTTGTCCATTGTCATCCTCTAACATATGATTTTTAAACATCATTAACTCTTCATCTGTTGCTTCTCTAGAGGCTACTACTTTAAAGATATAGTTTATCAAAGACACTAAACTCTGCTCTTCATCTTGAGCGTCATAATTGAAATTTATATTTTCCAAAAATGAATCACTCCAACCTTGTCTACTCCAATGACTATAGTTATCAATACTACTAGGATTTGACCGTCTGAGTAAAACATCCTCTCTAAATGTTTTGTGATATGTTGCAAATGAGAGCGTATCTAGTGGCACACGATGTAGCTTTCCTAGTTTATATTTCATACTCGCTTGATGCATAGTCTCTAAATTACGTTTGAAATAATATATAGTACTATTCATATGTTTATAGTCCATTTTTTTAGCTAATGAGAAAAACAGCTCTTCAGCACTCTTTGCTCTAGCACTATGTAACAAATACTCTTTAGAGAAAACTATCTGTTTTAAAATATCTTGCCATGTTTCAGGTTTTGATGATACTATCGTATTGGTAACTCTATCTATATTTGCTTCCGTATAATCTGTAAAGAAGAAACTAACCAGTCGTTTTACAACTCCAAAAGTAAAAGCGTTCGATTTTGCCAACTCACGATAAAAATCATCTCCATTTACGATAGTAGTATTAAATAGACTAAGCTCCTCTGTATTTTCATTTAAACCAATAACCAAAGTGTCGTTGTCTGTATCAAGTTTCCAGTTCTGCAGAGCTTTTCCAGCAATAGGAACATGAGCATCATCCAAGTCTAGCGTGTAAATCTCAAGCATCTCTCGGCCATTATCTTCTGGACTTCTAAATCTTCTCCAATTATCTTCACTCATCATATGGGTATACGTGATTAATCTCATACTTGCTTCATCATCCAGAAGAGTCACTATTCTATTGTAAACACGCGCTATATTTGGTGTATGACTTGAGTCTAATTCGTAAGCAGGAGAAAACATTATCGTTTGCGTTAAGATATATGAAACCCAGTTATGAAAGAAATATCTGTCTAAATCTTCAGCAGCATAAAACCTACTTAATATATCTATTGCTTCAGGCTGATAATATGAAGAGAATCTTCTAAATACATTTTCATCAAGGATATAAGACTCTAACCAAGCTTTATCTGTTGTTTCAACATTTAACTGCTTTTGCAGTGAGCTAATAAATATGCCAGAGTTAATTTTTTCTTGTAGTTCTTGCAGTGGGTAACCAAAAAATAGACTACTGAGTAGTTTATCGGCGACAAGAATTTTTTGTGACTCGCTTAAAGCATTAAACTCAGCATCACTTAAAGGTGCAAGCTTATAACTACTTACAGGAAGGTTTTTTTCATAAAACACTAAGCCTTTATAGGCCATTTTGTATTTAACATCTAGACTTGTAGATGATGAAGTATCTCCACTGCCGCAGCCAACAAAGGCTAATGCAATACTAAGTACTACACCTAATTGTAAAAGTTTTTTTGTCATAATATAAACCATCCTCTAAAAAACTATCTTTTCTGATGAAATTTTATCATTTAAAAACTAATTAATTGTAACAAGCCTCGTTTAAACTATTCTAATCATTACAGGGGATACATTAACAAAATCAAGTCCTTCTAAAGTTTTCATCATACTTTGAACATCTTGTTCGAGCGCAATATGTGTTGAGATTAAAAGGTTTGCTGAATTCATTGATGCAGGACGTTGCAGCATAGTCTCAACTGAGATACTATTCTCTTCAAATATTTTTGTAATTTTTGCTAAAACACCCGCACGATCTGAAACATTTATTCGAAGATAGTATTTTGAGTTAATATTATCAACTGGCTTGAGTGTTAGTTTTCCCTCTAGTGGTTTATCAAAGCCTAGCATTGGAGCTGTTTTTCCACTTCTTGCAATATCAATAATATTTGCTACAACTGCAGATGCTGTAGCATCTCCACCAGCACCAGGACCATAATAGAGTGTCTCACCAACTTTATCACCAACTACTGATATTCCATTCATAACACCATCGATTTTAGCTATCATCTCATCTTGTGATATTAAACAAGCGTGTACACGAAGCTCAACTTCATTTGCATCTTTTTTAGCAATTCCAAGTAGTTTGACTTCGTATCCAAACTCTTGAGCAAAAGCTATATCTTCTTGAGTAATATTCTCTATACCTTCGATTAAAATATCTTCAGGTTTTGCATCAATTCCATAAGCGATAGAAGCAAGAATAAGTAGTTTATGTGCAGCATCATATCCACCAACATCAAAGCTTGGGTCAGACTCTGCATACCCTAACTCTTGTGACTCTTTAAGAATCGTATCATAAGCAACACCATCATTTGTCATCTTTGTCATCATATAGTTGCATGTACCATTCATAATGCCCATTATAGACTCTATATGATTAGCAGATAAACCATTACGAAGCGCATTGATAATTGGAATACCCCCAGCAACTGCTGCCTCATACTCAAACGCAAGATCTTGAGCAATATCTTGAAGTTCATAACGATGGTAAGCTAAGAGTGCTTTATTTGCAGTTACAACAGCTTTACCAGATTTTAAAGCACGTTTCACAACTTCAAAAGGCTCTTCAACACCACCCATGAGTTCAACAACTATATCTATCTCATCATCATTTAAAATATCATCTACATTATCAGTTAAAACAATATCTAGACCTCTATCTTTAGAGAGGTTTTTCACTACACCACTTTTAACAGATATATCTGTACCAGCACGAGCAGAGATTACATCAGCATTATCACGAAGAATTTCAGCGACACTTGTTCCAACAGTTCCAACACCAATTATTCCAACTTTAATCACTATTTTTCCTCTTCGAACTGTTTTAAAAACTCTTTTATATTTCTTGCTGCTTGACGGATGCGGTTGTCATTTTCAATAAGAGCTATACGAACATATCCCTCACCATACTCACCAAAACCAATTCCTGGGGCTACTGCTACTTGCGCTTCTGTAAGAAGTCTTTTTGAAAACTCTAGTGAACCTAAATGTTCAACACATTTTGGAATCTTAGCCCAGACGAACATACTCGCTTGGTTTCTTCTCATAGGCCAGCCGGCACGTGTGAAAGCCTCTATAAGAACATCTTGACGGTGGTCATATTTATCTACAATATCTTGAACACACTGCTGGTCACCATTTAATGCAACCGTAGCTGCAACTTGAATAGGAGTAAACATTCCGTAATCTAACCAAGATTTAATCTTCTGTAAAGCCCCAATAAGCTTTTCATTACCAACAAAAAAGCCTACACGCCACCCTGCCATATTGTACGACTTAGAGAGTGTGAAAGACTCAACAGCAACATCTTTAGCACCTGGAACACTCATAATAGATGGTGTTTTATACTCACCAAATGTTATATCACCATACGCGATATCAGAGATGATATAAAAACGCTCTTTTTTAGCCATCGCAACCAATTTTACATAAAACTCAGGTGTAACCGTTGCAGTTGAAGGATTATGTGGAAAATTTACTAAAACATATTTTGGTCGAGGGGAAGTCTCTTTAAAAACTCTCTCCAAATTCTCAAAAAAGTGATCTTCATTTATCTCATAATCTTCATTAAAATCGATTCCAAACTTAACAACATTCCCACCAGCAAGAATAAAAGCATACGAGTGAATAGGATATGTAGGATCTGGAACAACGGCAACATCACCAGGGTTTGTTATAGCATACGCTAAGTGAGCATAACCCTCTTTTGAACCCATAGTAGCTACACACTCTGTCATCGGGTCTAAGTCAACACCATAACGGCGTTTATACCAATCTGCAATTGCCATTAAAAGTTTAGGTATACCTTTAGAAGTTGAGTAACCATGTGTCTTCGTCTTTTGAGCAGACTCTACCAGTTTCTCACGAATATGCTCAGGAGTATCTCCATCAGGGTTACCCATAGAAAAATCTATAACATCGGCACCAGCTCTACGCTCAGCCATTTTAAGGTCATTTACCTCTGCAAAAACATACTTAGGTAATCTTTTAATTCTATCAAATTCTATTTCGTCAAACATTTTGTTTCCTGGTGTCATTAGCCCTTGCATTGGGCTTATAAATTATTAATGGTATTTTAGCGAAAAATATTTAGACAAAGATAATAATTATATTTTAACGGCTTCCTGATGGATAGAGAGTCAATTTATCTTTCACATTTTTGAGTGAGTAGAGATCTGAAATTTTTATATATTTTGCTTCTTTAGGTATCTTTAAATTAATTTTACTATATTTTTCATCCTCTTTTATAACCTTTAGAAGGTGTAGTGATGCGTCGTAGTATGCGATATTTGGATACCAATTATTTCTTCTAGAGCTAATAATTTTAAGTCTTTTTATTTTTGAAACATTCAACCAATGCGCATAGAGTGAGCGCTTTAGTTTAATATTTTTAGCATTTTCAAGCTCTTGTAGATTTAAAAAACTATTTCCCATATCAACAATATAAGTCCATTCTGTTTGAGATATTCTTACGATGTCTATAATATTTGAACCACTTTTATTTAACTCAGTCTGTAGAACGAGCGGATCTGTTGCATATTCAGATGTTAAGTTAATACTCCATGTGAATTCAGAAGAATTTAGGGTTGATGCAGTTGTCACATAACGGTAATAGCCTATATTTCTAAGCGTATCCCCCATCAATTTTACAAAAAATAGAGGTGAACCACTTGTGATAAAATTTAATTTTATCTCCTTAGGAGATTTATAAAAAAGATTTAAGAGCCCATTCTCTTTTAAAGTTTCTACAACTTTTACAACATCAACTCTCTCGTTTGCATAATAATCAGATTCAGGATCAAATATTATATTTATAAATTTTTTGTTGTTTTCATAAACACTTGTATCTAAAAAACTTTTTATTTTTTGAGTTAAGTTACTATCCTGTGATTTTGCCAACTCATCTGAAAAAGAGAGTGAGCAGAGCAGGAGGATTGATAAAACTATCTTTACCATACACGACCTTCATTGAGAATCTTAAAATCTCTTAATGTTAACTTTTTAAGTTCGCCATCTTTATATAAAAATCTAATATTTTTTGTCGTCTTAAACTCTTGAATTTCATCATTGATGATAATATCAACATTTCCATGCCCTAAAGATAAAAGCCACTCTTTCTTCGGATCTAGCTCTAACTCTAAGTTTTTCTTGATAATTGTTTGCTTTTTTATATCCTCTTGTCTATCAACATAGCCTATCCAAAGTTTTGATTTAGCAATAATTTTCAAAGATGGAATAACCTCTGCAACTTTCTTTTCTTTGATTTTTTCCTCTTCTAATAATTCTTCTTCTTTTGTTGTACTACTCAGGTTTTCATCAACTATTAGTGGAGCTAAATTTTTTTGAACACTCTCGATGGTAGTGTTATCTATTGTCTCAGGTGACTCTACTGATTCACTATCGCCAATACTTATATAGGCTACTATGACAAAGACTAAAAGTGCTATTAGGATATAAATCAACGTAGGTTTTTTGGCTCTTTTTGTTTCAATAAATACACTTGAATGTTGTTCTATTTTAAAGGTATCATCACTGAAATATGCTAAGCCCTTGGCTTTTAAATCCGATAAATTAAGCTCATACTCTCTTTCTAAAATAGAGATAAAGCCCAAAAACTGAACTTTTGTTAAACCTTCAAAACTCTCATGAATTACACTCTGCGCATTCCTAAGAGAGATATGTGTATCTTCAAAAATTTTTTGAGCTCCTAAGCCCTTTAAAAAATCTAACTCTTCACTCACTGCCATCTCCTTATTTATTCCCTCTCATCCTATCCATAAGAATAGCCCCAGCTACACTTACATTTAACGAATCAAACGCATGTGACATCTCTATACTCACAGCACAGTCAAGCTTAGAAACCACACGAGAAGTTAAGCCTTCCCCCTCACTTCCTAATACTAAAACTTTTTTCTTGTCTATACGGGTCTCTCTGATATCAAGTCCACTCATGTCAGCACCATAACTTGTAAAACCTGACATTTTAAAGTCATTTAATACATCATGAATATTATTCTCAATTGCAAAAGGCATATTAAAAAGAGCCCCTGTACTTGTTCTTAGGATTGGTTCTAGGGGTAGTTGTTTTACACCACAGGCTATTATGGCATCCACACCTAAGGCATAGGCACTTCGCACTAAAGCACCAATATTTCCAACATCGGTAAGACCAGATAGGATAAGAACAAATTTTTTATCTAAAAAGAAATTATAGGGTTGGAGTTGGTAATCTTCCACCTCAGCTAAAAACCCTTGATGATTTGCATTTTTACACATTTTCTGTGCTGCTTCATTGGGGATACGTTTGACTTCAAATCCCATTTTCATAAGACGTGAATATTCCTTCTTTTCAAGCTCTTTTGCAAGGTAGAGAGTCTTAATTTTATTTGGGAAATTTTCGATTAAATAATATATTGGTTGCTTTGCATAAATTAACATAAATGTATTTTAGCTAAAAAAAGCTGTTTTATTGTAAATACTAAAGTTGAAGTAGTCTTTGGTAGCAAGCTTTTGTATTTTCACCAGTTATTTTACTAATAAGTTTTGCTTGTGTTTTTTTTGGAAGATTAAGCGCTAAAATATCTTTTTGCGACACTGCACTTGCATTTTGAGGAGCGGAGGCTTTCAAGACTACAACCCACTCCCCGCGATAGTTTCCTGCTAATTTATTTTTTATTTCACCTGCTGTACCATGAAAATAATTTTGATACTTTTTAGTCAGCTCTTTTGCTAAAAATATCTCTCTGTTTACTTCTTCTTTTTCTATCTCTAATAGAAGTTTTTCAAGTCTATGTGGTGACTCGTACAGTATAGTAGTATATCCATTATGCAGAGCTTCTTGAAGCTGTGAAGCTCGAGAAGCACCCTTATGGTCTAAAAAACCGAAGAATAGCATCTGTGTCTGAATAAAACCACTCGCTACAAAAGCTGTTAAGAGTGCATTTGCGCCAGGCAAGACATCATACTCTATGCCTTTGTCAATGCAGTAGCGAACCAGCACTTGACCTGGGTCACTTACACCAGGCATTCCTGCGTCACTAATGTAAACAATATTTTGTTCAAAAAAAGATGGTTCTAGTTTCTCAACAAAAGAGAGTTCATTATGTGAATGGAGGGAAATAAATTCTTGATTCTCTTTAAACGTAGTGTTGTAACGCTCTTTAAGAATGTGGATTAATTTTTTTGTAACGCGAGTATCTTCACAGAGAAGAGTATCCGCTTCACTTAAAGCTTCAATAGCTCTAAGTGAGATATCACCTATATTACCTATCGGAGTAGGAACTAGGCTAAGCAAGAAAGGCTTCTTAGCGCTTTACTATTTTTTAGCGTAACGTGCGTTAAACTTCTCGATACGTCCAGCAGTATCTACCATACGCTCTGAACCTGTAAAGAATGGGTGACACTCATTACAGATGTCAATTTTCATTGTTTCTACTTCACTTTTTGTCTCAAAGCTGTTACCACATGCACATGTTACAGCACAAGTTACTAAGTTAGGGTGTAAATCTTTTTTCATTTTTTTGCCTTTTGTTACTCGTCAAAGTACGAATAACTATATATTTTTAAATCCGTATGGGGGCAGATTTTTGGAACTCGAATTATACCAGAAATTTTCTTAAAGCAATATCCTTATGTTCTTATCATTTACTAAGAGTCGTTATTATTTCGGCTAATTTAACTAAGGATAACATAAATTATGAAAAATAAACTATTATACATGGGGTGTGCAGCCCTATTAACATCAACATCTATATATGCTCAAACAAGTAACAAGGAGCTATTACAACGTATAAAGAAACTTGAAAATGATCAAAAAGAGAGAAGTAAGCTCACAATAGGTGGAGATTATAGATTTTCTATAGACAACCTCAATTATAAAATGGCAAATAATGCAACTCACGACAATCCAATGCTCTACACTAATCGTGTCTGGCTAACAGTAGGCTATAAACAAGATAAACATCTCTCTTTTAACGCAAAACTAGCCTATAACAAAGCTTTTGGGCAAGTAAACCTAAAGAATCAAGCACAATTTGACAACTACGACTGGTTTAGCTCTAAAACAAATACTAGCAACCAACTCCTTCTCAAAGAGGCCTTTATAGATTACAAAGGGAGTAAACTCTTTGGACAAAGTATTCCTTGGGACGTTGGTGTAGGTCGTCGTCCAACTTCATACAATAAGCTCATTAGTCTCCGTGATGATGAAGCTGCCTCTTCACCTCTTGGTCATATTGTTTCAGCAGAGTTTGATGGAGGACACCTCGGTTTTAATTTAGCACAACAGACTGGTATTAGTGGTTTTCGAATCAAGCTAGCCGCTGGACGTGGTCTCTCAAATATAGAGCCAAGTGTATTTTCTACTCCAAATGCAAAGAGCGGAAAAAATATCAATATGTTTGCTTTAAATCTTGTTACGTACGCCAATAAAAATCTTCACACAGAACTCCAAGTACTCAGAGCAACAAACCTTGTAGATATCACAAGTGCAGGATATGATCAGTTTGGCGCTTTTAACCCTGCAAATTATGATGGAACACTCAATAGAGTTGGAAATATCAACTTAGCAAGCTATATGGCGATGTATACACTTAAAGATTTTAACAATGCTAAAGTCTTTGCATCTTTAGCACTAAGTCAAACAGATCCAAAAAGTGGAGAGACAATGCTAGGGAGTGCGCATAGTAAAGTCGGTAGCAGTATTTGGATAGGAACACAATTTAAATCTTTACTTAGTGAGGGTGGAAAATGGGGTGTGGAATATAACTACGGAAGTAAATACTTTAGATCATTTACATATACAGAAGATACAGCTGTTGGTTCCAAAGTAGCAGCTCGTGGTAATGCATTTGAAGCTTACTTTACAGAGCCTATATATAAAGGGTTAAGTGCGCAACTACGTTTAACATATATCGATTATAACTACTCAGGAAGTAATGGATTTTTTGGGAGTCAAACAGGTACACCCATGAATATTGGCAATATTCCCAATAGTACAGATATAGCTGCGAATGTTGTAGATACAGCACAGAATGTGAGACTCTATTTACGTTATAAATTTTAACAGCATTTTGCTGTTATAACAGTATTTTAGAGGCAACAGCCATAACAGCAGATTCTGAACGCAGTATCATTGGTGTGTTGAGTCTAAAGACCTCTTGACTTTTTAAAAGCTCTTTTTCATCTTTTGAAAAACCACCTTCACACCCTATGAGTACTCTTTGAAAGTCATCACCACTCTCTAAAACTCGCTCGCTAAAATCAAAAACTTTTGTATCAGGAAATGTAGTAATAAATGCAGAAATGCTTTTATAGGTATCAAACTCTATGTAAGAGCTCCTTCCACACTGCTGCATAGATGCTTCTAAAATTCTCTCATATCTTTTAAAATCAAGTTTAAAATTCTTCTGACTTCTTTCACAAAAAATAAAAGAAATTTTACTCACACCTATCTCACTGAGTGATGGTAAAACCTTCTCAATCGATTTTGAATCAATGACGCACCATGCTATATGTAACTCTTTTTTTGCCTGCACCCTCTGCATTTGAGAGGAAACAAGTTCCATCACTAAGCTTCGCGCATCGAGTGAAACTATCTTATATGTATGGAGTATCTCTATATTTTCTTTGCATCTAAAACTGAGTTCATCCCCTAGTTCTTGGCGACGTACTTTTACAAGATATTTATGTGTCTCACCTTTTATAGTTACCTGTGACTCCCCCGCTTTTTCATGCAATATATATATCAAATCCACCACATCCATATAAATATAACTAAAGTCCAAGCTGCCTCAATATAAAGGAAATGTATCCCAAACTCTTTATAGGCTTCTAAAGCACCCTCTTTATTTGGGTTTATATATTTTAAACTCTTTGCTCTTTTTACCTCTAACACTATTAATAAAATTGAGATACCTATCATCACAAGATTTTCATTTGTAAAATCTAACTGCTTCGCAGCCATCATAACAACACCCGTAAATATTGCAACGCCAATCACAGTTGCAGTAAGAGGAAGAAGCAGTATACTCATCAATCTTTTATATTTTTGCAAATCTTTTGCTCTACGCAAGATAAAAATATTTAAAAAAATTACACTGATAAGCACGATGCCACCGACACTGTGGATACTAAGACCCATATTATACATTTCATTCATAGCGAAATTATAATATAATTACTGCATTAAACAAAGAGGGAGAGAGAAATGGTAGTTACAGTTGAAAAAGCACTCGAACTTATCTATACAAGTATAAAACCAAAAACACTCAAGATTATACCTATAGAGGAAGCTTCAGGCACTGTTTTAGCAGAAGATATTGTAGCAACTCACAACTTGCCCCCTTTTGACAACTCTGCTATGGATGGCTACGCTGTAAAAATTCTCGATAGTGGAAAAGATGTCAAAGTAGCCCATACTATATTTGCAGGTGATGATTCAAAAGAGGAGTTAAGTGCAGGCAATGGTATTAAAATAATGACAGGAGCAAGAATCCCAATGGGCACACAGTGTATTGTCCCGATTGAGGATACTCTCTCCTGCTTTGATGGTGTTACACTCCCTGAGAATTTAACTATCAGTAAACATATTAGACTCAGTGGCGAAGATATCAAAAAGGGTGAAGTAATTCTTCGTCGTGGTGAGAGACTCAAAGCGCATCAAATCACTCTTTTAGCTTCCCAAGGTATCAGCCATATTAAAGTGTATAAAAAACCAAAAATTGCCCTATTTGCTTCTGGAAATGAGCTTAAAATGCATTTTGAAAAAGTACAAGCACATCAACTCTATAATACTAATACACCCACACTTTTAACACGTTCCCAAGAGCTTGGCTGCGAAGTGGATTTTATTGGAACATCAAACGATACAATTGAAGATTTAAAAACACATATAAAAAGTGCTCTTGATAGTGACCTTATCATAACTTCTGGTGGTGTGAGTGTAGGCGATGCTGACTTTACCAAAGAAGCCTTTGGTGCCTTTGGGTATGAAATACTCTTTGATAAAGTTGCTATAAAACCAGGGAAACCTACAACCTTTGGAAAGATTGGAGAAACTACAGTTTTAAATCTTCCCGGTAATCCTCTGGCAGCTGCCCTAAACTTTGAACTTTTTGCTCAGAGTATTATACTCGCTTTAAGTGGCGATAAGTCAAGATTTATAAACACAATAGATGCAAAAATAAAGAGTGATTATAGATTAAGAGCTGGGAGAAGGACTCTTGTACCCGGATATTTTGATGGAGAGTATTTTAAAGTTTGTGATAAATTTGCACCCGGTATGGTCTCACCTCTAGCAAACTCCAATGCTTATATTATGCTAGCTGAGGAGTGTGCACTTTTAGAGGCTGAGGCAAATGTAAAAGTTATCTCTACACGCTTTAATTTTACAAGCGAAATACCTAAAAACTTAACCTCTCAATAGTAACGTTCTGTTTATACTTCTTTGGGATTAATAAATTTCTCGCCGCGCTTTATTTTTTCCCAAAGCGCTTTATCAATCCAATCATTTTTAACCGCATCTGAAAATACAATTGCATCAAGATCAATAAGACCCATATTTTGTGAGTAGGCATCATCTGCATAACATTGTGCATAGCCTGTATCAGTCTCATGCACTATCACACTAAAAAGTTTTACCTCTTTCTCACCATTTTTAGCATTTGTAAGCTTTAAAAGCGTATCTATCATTAAGAATATAACACGTGAGAACTGTTCAGCAGATGGAGATACTGGAAGTTCCACCCATCTATCTGAGTACTTTTTCATCTCTTGTATATAGGACTTTTCATCTCCATTCCATAAGGTAATGGCATGATCAAAACTCTCAACAAGAGCTTTCATATTTTGCTTCATCAGTCCAAAATCATACACCATCTGACCATTATCTAAGAAGTTTGATTCAAAAAGAAGTTCAACTTTATAGGAGTGTCCATGTATTGAGCTTCTGCATTTAACGCTAGAGCAGCCTCTTACAATATGAGCATTTTCAAACTTAAAGAGTTTTCTAATTATCATTATACACCTTTATTTACATCCCAAATTCTTATATGAAGTCTATCAGAAAAATTATAACCTTTCGCTTTACAAAACTCTATAAGAGGTTCTGTATTTGCTTCTACCTCTTCTCTATTCCCCCCAAGTGGCATGCAGTAAACTTTAGTCATCGGTGCGTGTGCAATGATTTCTGATAACTCCTCCTCAAGACCTAAGGTTATAGATTCAGCATCAATTGAGAACTTAAAAAAAGCCTCTTTTGAGTGAGTAGCGAGGGAGTATATTATATCCCCTCGCACACGTTTTGAAAATGATTCTGCAGAGTTTGAAAGCTTAATTGAGAGAGCAAATATACACTCTTTATATATAGGATACTTTTCAAAATTTACGCCAAGTGACCCATTCGTCTCAAATGTAATCTGATGACCTCGTTTGACTAAGGTTTCAATAAAGTCAATAAATATTGTATCATGAGCATAAATAAGAGGTTCCCCTCCAGTTAAGACAATATCTACGCTCCGAGGTAATTCATAAAGTTCTAAAATATTTAAAAGTTCCTCTGCTGCATTTATCGGTATCCAGTTTTGAGAAAAATGTTCCTTATTGACAGCGTAAACAGTATCACAGCCAAGCACTTCACTACCATCTGGAGCACTCTCCATACAGCCAAAACCCTCACATTTCATGTTGCATCCGCCAAAACGAAAAAAGAGTGAAGGTGTGCCTGTATACTTCCCTTCACCTTGAATTGAGTAAAAATGTTCTACTAAATAAAGCAAGAATCAACCACCTGTTTCATAAAATGCACGGCTAGAGCTCTCACCATTTTCGCCACCCCAACGGTTTTTCTCTGGCTTTGTTTTCACAACCTCTTTGAGTACAGCTGCTGCACCTTTAATATCGCCACGTTTTATAGACTCTGAAATACTCATCGCTTCATCAAAATAGAGGCATGGAATCAACTTACCCTCAGCCGTTAAACGGATACGGTTACATTTTTTGCAAAAATCATCTTCATAAGGCTCAATAATTCCAAACCTATAACCATCTTCCATAGTGTAATAATGCGAAGGAGATGCACCATCAAAGCCATCATCACTAAACACATAATGCTCTCTCAACTTCGCTAAAAGTTCAGGCGATTTAAGGCCACTTATTCCCTCTGCTGCATGAGAATTTTCCATATACTCTATAAATCTGATACTCATATTTCGTGCTTTACAATACTCTAAAACATCAACAATTTCATCCGCATTGACAGTTTTCATAGGCACCATATTTACTTTAACTTTCAGTCCAATTTTTCTTGCCTCTTCTACACCCTCTAAAACATTTTTTAAAACATCTTTTCCAGCAATATTTTGAGCCACATCAGGTTTAAGAGTATCTATACTTACATTAATACGTTTAAGTCCTGCATCTTTGAGTCTCTGGGCTACTCCTTTGAGTAAAAAAGCATTGGTTGTCATAGCTAAGTCAATAGAGGGTTCATAATCATAAATCATCTTTATGAATTTGTCCAAATCTTCTCGAAGAAGTGGTTCTCCTCCAGTAATACGAATCTTTTTAACACCTTCATCTATAGCAACTTTCATAAACTCAAAAAGCTCTTCAAATGTGAGTAGATTCTCTTTTGGTACCCATGAAAATGGCTTCTCTGGCATACAATATTGGCATCTAAAGTTACAGCGCTCTGTTACTGAGACTCTTAAATAATCAACGACTCTATCATAGCTGTCTATTAGCATTAAATTTCCTAAGTATTTTATTGGGTGTATTATATCTATTGGAGTTGAAAAAGAGATTGATGCAAATCACTAACTTGATTTATTCATCATCTCTTTCATAGTAGAATGTTGTATCAGACTCTTGAGAAGTACTCTCCTCTTGACTCTTTTCCTCTACAGGTTTATCTTCCAGCTTATTAACCTGAGTCTTCTTCTCGTCACCCATAAGCTCTGTCTCTTTTTGAGTAACTTGCGTAGCGTTAGCATCCTCTCTCGTATCTACAAGAGGGCCATTATAGAGTATGCTATCCTCCTCAAAGCCTATCGTCATGTTTGAGCATGAGATAAAAAAGAGAGAACTAAATATAAGAAGTAATACTTTCATAATTATTTCGCTAAAATCTCGGATTTTAAGGCTTTAAACTCATCTTCACTGAGCATACCTTTCTCTTTCATGTCAAAAGCTTTTTGAATCTCATCCATTTTAGATGTAGTATTTACTTTTGGTGTCATAAGAGGGGAAGTAACTACTGCTGGCTCCTCTTTTTTAGGCTCATCTGTGAATATGTCTATAATATTCTCTTCACTCTCAACTGATGAACCAGCCAGTCCAGTTTTCATCAACTCTGGATTAGCCTCTTTTACACTCATCCTTACAAAGTCAAAAGTCTCTCTACCTTCTAAATTATCTTTTATTTTAAGATAGTAAGTCTCACCAACTTTAAGATCAAGTGCTATAGTTTTTTTCTCTATCTGTTTTCTTACAACTGCAATTTCTACTTGTTCAGGCTTAACATTAAAGGCCATATACTCATTAGCAGAGATACGTCCTTTTACCTGTCTTCCATTAAAACGAATATTATAATCTGACGAGTAATCATTCTCACCACCACTAACATGGGATGGCAAATAGATATATACCAGAGCTGAATTTGCCAATGGTTCTTGTTTAGCAAATGGTATTTTACTTCCACATGCAGTGAATAGTAACAGGGTTAGACTTAGCAGTATAAGTGTAGATTTCTTCATGAGTTCTCTCTCTATTTAAGTTGAAATTATTATATCATAAAAGAGAAATGTTAGGTAAAAAGTTGAGGTTTTCAATTAGAAAGATTCCCAAGCAGAGCTTGGGAAAAGGTTTGTCCTAAGACAAGAAGTAAACTAAGTGTTTACTAGAAGTTTAAACGAGCCCAAAGACGAACAATGTTAACTGCATCAGAACCATCATCAAGTTCTGTATTTACGAATGCAGCTAAATAGCTAACACCACCAGCGTTAAGTGTGTATAATAACTCTAAGTCTCTAAAGTCATTTTCACCATTAATATTTCCTGCACCAGCTGAAGTTAAAGTACCTCTAGCAGTAACCGTACCAGCAGCACCAAAACTATAAGCAGCACTTGCCATCATAGTATCACCATCTAATGAGATAGCATCTTGATTCGCAACCATTTGAGTGTAAAGTGGAGATTTGATTCCTGTACCAAAGTTTTTGATAGCAACTGTACCATCATCAACTGATGTAAATGCTAAACCTATATTTAATGCTTCAACTGGAGCTAAACCAACTTTTACACCAAACGCAGTAGTGTCTTCAGCAGCTGGCATAGTAGCTAAATCTACAGCAATTTGACCACCTTGAATACCAACACTAAGTCCTAATGGCATGTCTGCACCAGCAATAGCAGCATCTAACCACATTGCATTTGCATTATTACTATTAGCACCACCAACTTTACTTACATCATAGTATGAACCAGTAAGTGTAGTCATTGGAATAGATTTATTTTGTGCTGTTAACATATAAGCAGCACCGTTAACATCAAGACCAGTTTGACCAGCAACTAGATTACTTGTAGAATCAAGACTCATTCCAGTTCCACCAGATACATAAGCACCAACTAATGTAGTATCTGGAATATCAGTATTGATAGCTAAGATAGCATCAAAAGTATTTTTAAATACATTCCAACCTTCAGAGTAAGCAAAAGGAGAAAGTGATTTAGGAAGCTCTTGACGACCAAGTTTAACTGTTGTATTACCAACTGTTTTAGCTACATTAATTTGTGTTAACGCAAGTTCATTTGTAGTATCACCATCTAAACCAGCCCAAAGGCTACTACCTGCAGAAACTTGTCTAGTATCAGATACTAAGTTTTTCTCTAAACCAGCAGTACCTAAGTAAGATAGTTGAGCACCAAAAGTAAATCCATTCTTAAGGTCAGCATCTAAGTTTAATTGAAGACCAACATTTGCAGATGAATTATCTTGACCGAACATACTGTTATCACCAGTATCACTTGTTTGATAGTAAACTACTCCCTGACCAGTAGTTGTAATATCAATCCCTTTATCAGCTGCTAGTGCAGAAGTACTAAGTGCCATTGCAGCTACAGCTGCAGATATAATAATTTTCTTCATTCATTTCTCCTGTTTTGTTTAAACTATCACTTATCTAGAAGTGATAGCAGAGTAACAGTAACTGTTATTCCACTACCACTTCTAAAAGTGTGATTAATTTAATTACAGACTCATTATATAGATAGAAAATTTAATCTAAGTTTAAACTTCCTACTTTATTAACACTTTTGTAACTTTTGTAGCAATAAATTATAGTTTGAGCTTATAATTGGGTAAAAGACCTCAAATGTAGCCTTTTAGTAGTTTATTTGTGTTTTAATCGTAACTTATTACAGCAGTATTTACCATTAAATCATGAAGTGAGCGTTTATCTTTTCTATAAAATGGCAAAAAAAGCCCAAAAAGAGTAGTTGCAGAGAGTAAAAAGCATATAAAACGCAAGATTGCTTGGCTTAGAGAAAGGTTTTGAAAGGTTTTAGCATCTACTACCTTTATAGTATAAGCTTTTTTCCCTGGAGTCTGTCCTGATTTATAGAGAAACAAGGAATATATGATTCCATAGAGTATAACTCCAATAAAGGGAGCCATGTCTGAAGCTTGAAATTCCTCCTTGCCACCCATCACTCCATACGTAATAATGTAGAGTATAGGAACGTAAATCATAAACATATCTGTTATAAAGGCTTTGATTCTATCAGGAATAGTTGCGTAGTGCACTCTCTCATTGTGCTTTTCATTCTGTTCTTGTTTTATTTTTGATTGTTTTTTTAATTTTCTGAATCTCATAGGGAGGATTATAGCAGAAGTGCGTAGAAATGATTCTTATCTTCGGTAAAAAATTTATGCCTACAAACTATAAAAATTTGGCAAAAAAAAAGGGCTAAGACTCAAAAGTCCTAGCCCTTAAAATAAAAGTTTGAAACTGTTTAGTGAAGATCACGCCAAACTTGTTTTTTCCAAAGAAGTGCGAAGATAGCAAAGATAACAATGTAAATCATTACATTCATACCAACTGCTGCTCTTTCGTGACGTTTAGGATCACCAGCATCTTTAAGATGCTCAATCACTTTCTCAGCAGACTCTGCAGTTACACCAACACGAGGCATAGCAGTTCCAGCTAAGTGGTTTTGAGGGTTTTCTATAAACGTAGATAAAAAATGCTCATTTCTTGAACGGATATACATACTTAAATCTGGTGGTAATTTCCCCATATAAGCTTTAAGTGAATCTTGGTATTCCATAACTTTAATGTCATACGCTAAGGAGTCTTTCTCATGCTTGAATTTTGGTTTTGTACCAAGTTGTGTCCAGTTTTCATACCCTACAGCGTGACATCTACCACAAGCATTCTCAAACGCCATAGCAGGTGTTACTTCTTCAGACTTAACTGCTATAGATTGTAAATATGCAACCATATCAGCAATTTCTTGATCTATATCTCCACCCATTCCGTAAAACGCAACCATTGGGTGCATTTGACCTTTTGCTTCATCGAACTTATGTTCAACTTTAAGTGCATGCGCAGGGTTCTTGATTAAGCTACTTAAAAATTTAGCATCATAAATTGCACCAGCATTACTTAAATCAGGTGGGTTCACACCATAGCTTTGAGCAGCCATTACAGCGTCCATCGGTGCTGGCATACCAGCAGCTTCAATTGAGTGACAACCAGCACAACCAGCGTTCATAATTAACTCTTGACCGCTTACAGCATCACCAGTTTTTGTTACTTCAGGTAAATCTGCATATGCAAAGTTTTCACTATCTACATGCTTGTGCATTACATGGTGAGCATAAGGCTCAACAAGATAATAAGTTACAAGAGAGAAGAATACAACTACTGCTAATATTATTGGTTCTTTATTTTTCATTTCTTTCCCCTTTATACTTTTTTTTCGAACATTGTGATTATTGGAAGAAGTAACCACTGTGCAACAAATATAATTGCTGAATAAAAACCGATAGTACTAAATGGCTCTTCAGGAGGTAGTTTACCCATTGCCGTTAATACAATCATGTTAGCAAGCATTACCCAAAACCAAATCGCAAATAGACCACGACGGTTTGCAGGAACAGTATTTGGACTTCTATCTAAGAACGGTAAAAGGACAAAAATAACTTGTGCAAATGCAAAAAGAATTAGACCTAAATCAATACTAAATGGACGTAAAATTTCATAAGACCATAAGAAATACCACTCTGGATAGATATGTGCTGGTGTCTTAAGACCATCAGCAGGGTCAAAGTTTACAGGGTCCATTGCAAAACCATAATTATAGAAAACAAGATAAAAGAAGAAGATTAAGTAAACTCCAACAACCATCATATCTTTAGACATGAAGTCATTTGCGAATCTCATTACTTTAGAACCAGCTTTGTCACCATCTAAATATTTTTTAGCTTCAGCGTCAAAATCAATCTCTTCACCATCTTGGTTATTTACGTGAGGAATACGAAGTGCACCGAAGTGAAGACCGATAAGACCCATAATAGCCAATGGAAGAAGAAGTACGTGAAGCATGAAGAAACGACCTAAGAATGCTTGTGCAGGAACATAATCCCCACGAATCCACTCAACAAGACCATCTGCATGAAGTGAACCACCAGAAAATAGATTAGTAATAACCATACCAGCCCAGTAAGACATTTGACCCCATGGTAACATATAACCAGAGAATGCTTCTGCTGAGAATGCAACAAAAAGAAGCATACCAGAGATCCAAATCATCTCACGACCTTTTTTATAAGAACCGTAATAGATACCTGTAAACATGTGAATGTAAATAATCAGGAAAACCACAGATGCCGCAACACCGTGAACATGTCTCCACAACCAACCAAAGTCAACTTCTCTCATAATTGTATAGTTTACACTATAGAATGCATCAGCAGTTGTTGGTACGTAGTACATTAATAAAAATATACCTGAAACTACTAGTAGTGCAAAAGTTACTACAAGAACCATACCCATTGCCCATAGGAAGTTAATATTTTTCGGAATCCAATACTCCGACATCATTACTTTCTCTACTTTTTCAACTGCTAAACGCTGGTTTAACCAATCTTTAACACTTGTTGCTTTTGTAAAATGTGCCATTTATCCTCCCTTAATTAAAGCGTAACGCCATTATCTTTCATAGTTTTGTACTCAGGACCAACTTCACCAAGAATTAACTTATTTCCATCTATTTTAAATGGAGGTATGTCAAAACCACGTGGAGGCGGAACTTTTAGAACTAAACCAGATGCGTCAAACATTCCACCGTGACAAGCACATAAGAAATTACCCTCATCTTCTCTAAACGCTGGAATACAACCAAGGTGAGTACAAAGACCGATAGCTATCATAAAATTGTCATCACCAATTTTGATATTTCTAGCCTCTGCTGCTGCATTACCTTTTTCTTTTTCCATTACTGCTGCTGATTTCTTTAAAACGAAAATTGGTTTCCCTCTCCATTTCTCAGTTACCATTACATTCTCTTCATATATTGTCATATCAAGAGTTGTAAATCCAGCTGCCTTAACACTTGGAAGTGGATCCCAAGATTTTTTCATTGCGTATAATGAAGCTACTGCTCCAACACCTGCAACGGCACCGAATGCCTTACCCATAAAACCTCTACGGCTACTATTCTTCATCTTTGCTCACTTGTGTGAATTTTAGAGGCTTATTATATCCCAAATAACTTTTAATTAATTATAAAATTAAGTTTTCTTTTATAAATTCTCTAATTTTGTTACAATTCTGGAGAGGCTTTTCATATTTTATGTTATTAATTGTTGTTATAATACTTGAAACTTGGCTAATGTCGCAATCATCAACTATAGGGATGTTTAAACTCCTAAATAAATCGTTAAAATGGGCAGTATAGTCTTCCCTTTGAATATAAATCGGTTTAGAACCAGCAGCTAAAGAGTCCAAAACAGCTTGTGGTGATGAAGTGATAACTATTTCACTTTTTGTTATCATTGCATCATACTCTTCAAACTCAAAATAGCTAGGAAATCTCTTTTTTAATTCATCTTCAAAATCTAAAAAATAGTAAAAACCTAACTGCAAATGAGCCTCTAATCCGCTTACAAAACCTATGTTTTTTTCTAAATCTTTTTCGTAATCATCATCACCAAAAAAGTAGGATATTTTTATAGTTTTTTCAAAATCGCCAAAAAATTTCTCATCAATTGCATACGCATTACAGATTCCATCTCCATGAAGATAGGGAGAGATTAAAAGCTCTTTGTCCGCTTTGATATCATCTTTAGAGTCACAGACTCTGATAAATGTAGAAAAAAAGTCTCTCATATCCTCTAGCATTATTGGATTTGCTTCTTCTGAGTCAAAAATAAGCTGATCCCCATGGTGAGCAATTTGAGGAATATTTCTTACAACGTCTAAACCAACACTATTTTTGATACCAAACTCACTAGCAATCTGAGCTATACGAAAATCAGAAGAGAGTAGTGTTATATCTTCATCTCCCAGCGCACCAATAATCGCCGCAGCTCTACGAAATCTGTCTAAACCTATACGATGACCTGTATGTACATAATAGAATGTTCGCATTATTTATCTCTTTTAGCAATTTTTATATATATATGAAGTATCTCTATTGCAGCTGGTGTTATGCCACTTATGTTCATCGCAGCTTGCAGTGTTGGGGGTGCAAAGCTTTTTAACTTCTCTTGCACCTCTTTAGAGAGCCCACTTACTTTTGTAAAATCAAAACCTTCAGGAATAGCAATTTTAAGGTACTTTTTCATCCGCTCTATCTCTTCACTCTGCTTGTCAATATAACGAGCGTACTTACCCTCTACTAAAATCTCTTCTCTTATATAATCATCAAATTTTTCTAACTCAGGGACTATTTTTAACATCTTCTCCACATCAAAAGTTTTACGAGCTACTAGCTGTTGTGCAGTTGAGACATCTTTTAAAGGCTGTTCCTCCATTGTAGATAAAAGCGCATTAAACTCTTTATTTGGAGTAAATTTCGTACCCTCTAAAAGTTGTGCGCCATATTTAATCTGCTCATCTTTTAGTTTAACTCTCTCATACTCTTCATCAGAGATAAGCCCTAGTTCATTTCCATAAGTGCCTAATCTTGTATCTGCAGATTCTTCACGGAGCAAAAGTCTATACTCAGCACGTGAGGTAAACATTCTATAGGGCTCATTTGTCCCCTTAGTAACAAGGTCATCTATCAACACACCTATATATGCTTCATCACGTCTAAGAACTAGAGGCTCTTTACCTTGAAGTGATAAAGATGCATTTATACCAGCCATAAGACCCTGAGCTGCTGCCTCTTCATAACCAGTTGTTCCGTTGACTTGACCTGCTAAGTAGAGTCCGCTTATCTTTTTAGTCTCAAGTGAATGTTTAAGTTCACGCGGATCGACAAAATCATACTCTATAGCATAACCATAACGAACAATTTTTGCGTTTTCCATACCTTTGACTGAGTGAATCATATCTCTTTGCACTTCTGGTGGCAGTGAGGTGCTCAAGCCATTTACATAACACTCTGTATTATCCATAGTCTGTGGTTCTATAAAAAGATGATGTCTGTCTTTGTCTGCAAATTTACTCACTTTATCTTCAATACTTGGGCAGTACCTAGGACTTTTACCTGCTATTTGACCGGTAAAAAGCGGTGCTCTGTAAAAGTTTGATGCAATAATTTCATGTGTAGTTTCATTTGTGTAGGCGATGTAACATGGAAGTTGCTTTTTGGTAGCTCTAAACGTAGCTCTATCTGTACGAAAACTAAAAGGACTTGGAAGTTCATCACCCCCTTGTTCTTCCATAATAGAAAAATCAATAGTAGAACTGTCTATTCTCGCACAAGTACCTGTTTTTAGACGAGATAAATTTAACTGCGCATCATTTTTAAGTGAAGCACTGAGTCCTTCACTTCGCTCTTCACCGTAACGTCCACCTCTCTTTTGAACTTCACCAACATGGATAATTCCATTTAAAAATGTTCCAGAAGTTATGATGACTTTTTGAGCTCTATACTCATTTAGCAAGTCTGTCCTAACACCTTTGATAGTTGTATTTTCAATTATCAAAGACTCTACAGTCTCTTGCACTAAATCTAAATTTGGAGTGTTTAAAACTACATTTCTTGCAATAATACGGTACTTATCCATATCTATCTGAGCACGAGAACCACGAACAGCGGGACCTTTTGTTTGATTAAGTATACGAAATTGAATACCTGCCTCATCTGTAATAAGACCCATCTCACCGCCGAGTGCATCGAGTTCACGAACCAAATGTCCCTTTGCTAATCCACCAACAGCAGGGTTACAAGATGTAGCACCTACATTTTCTGCAAGCATCGATATCATTAAAGTTTTATTGCCCATTCGTGCAGAAGATAGTGCTGCTTCTACACCAGCGTGACCCCCACCTACTACTATTACATCATAATTCATATACTTATCCAAAATAATTTAGGCGAATTTTATCATATTTGAGTATCATTACCGTAATATAAACTAAATTAATTAGGCTTTTTAAGATGAGTAAAGACTTATTTGAAGATTATGTACCAGAAGTAATCGAATATAATGCAGATACTGATGGTAAATTACCAATAAATAAAAAAACAGAAAGTAATCTAAACGAAGAAATCGTGAAGACTGAGCATAAAACAAAAACAAGTGCAAAAGATTTATTTAAAGATTATGTGCCAGAAGTTGTCGAATATAATGAGGTGATAGATGGAAGTGATGAATATAAAATACGCGATAATCATTTAGAGACGAAACAAGACCTAATAGGTAAAATACGAAAAGCTAAAGCAGCTGCTAAAGGGAATCAAACTACCTTTAGAGGAAATATAAGAACGGAAAACGAAAAGTAATGAATATAGAACAAGTTCACGCATTATATAATGCGCAAGATTTTACAAACGCAATGAAATTTTATACGGTACTTGCCCAAGAGGGAGATGCAGATGCGCAAACCTCACTCGGTTTTATGTATCAAAATGCTCAAGGATGTGAAAGAGATGACACAAAAGCAGTAGAGTTTTATGAAAAAGCAGCAGAGGCTAAACAACCCTATGCTCTTTTTAACCTCGCTATTCTTTATATGAATGGTTTATGTGGACTAGAGCACGACCAGTTTAAAGCACATGAGTTACATATGGAAGCAGCCACTCGTGAAGTCCCTCCAGCGATGTATGAAGTTGCTCTTATGCTTGAGCGCGGTCTTGGCTGTGTACAAAATTATAGTGAGGCTGCATTTTGGTACGAAGAGGGAGCTAAACGCGGTCATTTAGAGTCCTTTAATAACCTCGGTGCACTCTATAAAGAGGGTCATGGGGTTCCTAAGGACGATGCAAGAACTTTCATCTGTTTTACACGTGCTGCGGAGGGTGGACTACCTCAAGGGCTTTACAATCTCGGAATGCTTTACGACCAAGGCATAGGGTGTGAAGAAGACCACGATAAAGCACTAGACTTGTGTAGAAAAGCTGCTTATGCTGGACATCCAAAAGCCAAAGAGATAATCAAAGGCCTTCAAGAAGACGGGAAGATAGTGTTTTAGTATCTATGCACTTGAGTCTTTTCAGACAAACAGATAGATAAAAATAAATTTAAAGGAAGCACTTGTTCACAGGACTAATTAGAGAAATTGCAAATGTTAAAAGCTTAGCTGGAAGCACTTTAACTATCAGAGCAAAGCATAAAGCCAAACTTGGTGACTCAATCGCTATTAATGGTGCTTGTCTTACCGTTGTCAAAGTTTTACCTGATGGCTTTAGTGTTGAGCTTTCACCAGAATCACAAAAACTTCTCGCAATGGAAAACTATAAAAATGAAGTTCATATAGAGCCTGCTATGATGATGGGTGATAGATTTGAAGGTCATATAGTTCAAGGTCATGTTGATGCTATTGGTGAAGTAAAAGAGATTAAAAACAGTGGCAACTCCTTTGATGTTTTTATTGAAATTGATAAAAAATTCATACCCTACATAGTTCCAAAAGGTTCCATTACAATAGATGGGGTAAGTCTTACTGTTAATGATGTAAACGCAAACACTTTTAGACTGACTATTATTCCACACACAATGAAAGAGACTCTCTTTAAAAACTATAGACGTGGTTCAAAAGTAAATGTTGAAACAGATATGTTCGCACGTTATGTTTCTCATATCATAGCCCATCAAACAAAATCAACACTCTCGTGGGATGATGTTGACGCAATAAACGCAAAATACTAAAGTTTTAATGAAACATAAGGTCTTAAAAGACAGCTTCGGTCACAATAGCTTTAGAGTACATCAAGAAGAGGGTGTTGATGCGATTTTAGCAAATCGTGACCTACTGATGATACTACCAACCGGTGCTGGAAAATCTCTAGTTTTTCAACTGCCTACTCTCTTAATGGATGGGATTACAATAGTCATCTCTCCTCTTATTGCACTTATGCAAGATCAAGTTGCATCTCTAAAGAGTCAAAATATAGCCGCGGAGATGATTTCATCTGCTCAGACCTTTGAAGAGGTTCAAGATATTATTGCAGCGGCTGGAAGAGGTGAGTTAAAGTTTTTATACTTATCTCCTGAGAGACTTAACAACGGCTCAACGCTAAATATACTACGTACTTTGAATATAAACTTTTTTGTCATTGATGAAGCGCACTGTATCTCCCAATGGGGTCATGAGTTTAGAGATGATTACAGAGCCTTAGGAAATCTCAAAGCCAATTTTCCAAATACAACTATAGCAGCCTTTACTGCGACTTCTACTGATAATGTCACAGAAGATATTTTAAGAGAGTTAAGGCTTGAGAATCCATCAGTTCTTAAGGGTAAAATTTTTCGTAAAAATCTTTTTATATCTGCTGAGAGAAGAATTAGTAACGGCCATGCGCAACTCAAAACTTTTCTTTCAAGACATGAAAATGAGAGTGGCATTATCTATGTCAGTTCACGAAAAAAAGCAGAAGAGTTGAGCGCCTTTTTAAATATCAGCGGTTATAGATCACTTCCTTATCACGCAGGACTTCCACAACATGTAAGGGAACAGAACTTTAAAATCTTTGTAAATGACAAGACAGATATTATTGTGGCTACAATTGCATTTGGAATGGGAATAGATAAAAGTGATATTCGCTTTGTTGTCCACATGTCACTTCCAAAATCACAAGAGAATTACTATCAAGAGATTGGACGTGCTGGGCGTGATGGAGAAGATAGTGAAGTGCTACTGCTCTTTAATGCAGGAGACATAGTTCTGCATAAAAGATTTTTACACGATATAACAAACGAAGAGTACAAGGCACATCTAGACTCAAAAATAGATATGATATATAAATATGCAACTGGTGAGATATGTTTTCATAAACAGCTTGCTGAATATTTTAATGATACACTTGATGAGTGTAAAGATCGGTGTGACAACTGTCTCAGTTCAGATGACAAACGTCAAGATATAACAAAAGAGGCGCAAATGCTTCTGAGTACTATCTATAAAACTTCTCAGAACTTTGGAAAAAACTATATCATAGATATTTTAAGAGGCTCGAAAGAACAAAAACTCATTGCAAATGCAGCTGATGAACTCTCTGTATATGGAATTGGAACGCAGCTGAGTAAAAAAGAGTGGTTTGTTATTGTTGAGCGTCTTTTAGAGTTGAAGATTTTAAATATCGGTGAATTTAGTGTACTACAACTCACTAATGATGCTATAGAGATTTTAAAATCTTTAAAAACTGTTGATATAAAATCTTCACGACTCGACATAGAGACAAAAACTAAAAAGATTAAACAGGCAAAAGAGTTTGATTATGATGATGCTATGTTTGAGAGTTTGAGAGTCAAACGTAGTGAACTAGCATCTGAATTAGGTATTCCTGCCTACTTAATTTTCAGTGATAAAACTTTAAAACATCTAGCAAATGACAAACCTTTTGACAAAGATAGTATGCTAGAAGTCAATGGTATTGGTGAGAAAAAATATGAGCAGTTTGGAGAAGAGTTTTTAGCTGTGATTCGCTCTTAATCTCTTAGGGATTTCACATCTGGATTGCATGATATTTTGTGTTTGATATCTACACTCTCAAATACATCAAGTTTTGAGAGCGAAGCGACAGTAGCAGTTCTAAAATCTTCCCCACTATTTATATAAATATTAAATCCATTCTCATGCAGAGCTAGCCTTGTAGAGAGTGATGTAGAGTAAGTTGTGAGTACCCCATCTTCTTTTACACTGCGTTTAATATCACTAAAATACTCTTTTGTCCAGAGAATTGGATTTGAACTTGGAGAGAATGCATCCTGATATACTATGTCAAATGTATCTTTAAACTTCTTTACATATTCGCGTGCATCACCTAAAAAAACCTCTATATAAAAGTTTTCATCTTCATATATGCCATCTTTTACTATAGATTTTACAATATGTTTAAACGCTTCAAACTCTTTTGGGTATGTGAAATTGTTTAGTGATTGAACAAGTGAATCATCTAATTCTGGTGAGTAGATACGAAGTTTTGCAGTGAGACTATTTTGTTTGTAGTAATAGAGCGTTGCAAGTGTGTTAAAACCCAGACCATAGCAAATATCTAAAATATTAATCTCTTGGTTTTTTTGTTTTATACTAAATGCAGGTTTGACATGCTTTGTCAGCGACTCGTGAAGCGCTCCATCTCTCGTAGAGTGGTAATGTTCATCATACTCTTTTGAGTAAGCTGTGTACGTCCCATCTTCACTAAGCGTCATCGTATGTAGTTCATCATTAAACACTATAACCCATTACCCCACATATGTAATTTTTTTGCCATTACTAAATCGTACTCAGGCAGTACATCTATCTCATTAGATGAGCGAAATTCAAACTCCTCTAACATCTCTTTCATAGCGTCTATATCCATACTCCCTTTTTTCTGCATAATAATTATATGGGCTGCATTTGCTAAAGTAGTATAGGCTATTTTGAGTATACCTTTTTTATTTTCATGAAGATGAAAAACATCTTTAAAAACGGCGATATCATGTGTTCTTGGAAGTGCACGAAATGGCTGTTTGAAGTTCTTAACATGCTGTATCTTAGCATTTGGAAAATCATTTTGTATATCTATCTCATTTTCATCATACACTACTAAAGAGAGCTCTCCATCTACACCTTCCATAAATGAGTAAAGCTCTTTTGTAATCTCATCGGTATGAGTAGTAACTTCTAAGTAGTGATTCCCTGGATATGGATTAAAAAGGTCTAGGAATTGCTTTAAATCCATAATATTTCCCTAGTATGCTAAATCGTGAAGTTCTCTAAATAGATACGCTTCTACAATATCATCAATAGTTCTTTGCGTATGTGCTACTAAAACTATCATGCTCATATTCATAAAATCCATAACTGGCTCTGCGTCGCTACAGACTATAGCAGCTTCAGACCAATCATCAAAACCGTCAAATTTCTCATTGTGTACAACTTCTACCAGTTCACCCTCTTCTATGCGAAGTTGCGCCCAAGTTTTAGCTTCAAACACTTTAGTTAACTTTGCTTCTTGAACGTCAGTAGAGTCCATTGGTAAAAGTATTAACATTTAATCTATCTTTGTGAGGTCTAGTGCTAAAGCTTCATTATCCATGATATCAATATCGCGACGCAAAACCGTTGAAGCTATCTCTTTTGCATCTTCGAGTGAGTGCATTTTATATGTTCCACATTGGAATACATTGAGCTCTGGAATATCACTCTGCTCTTTCACATTCAAAACATCTTTCATAGAAGCTTCCCATGCATCAGCGACCTTCTCTTCACTTGGTGTTCCAACAAGGCTCATGTAAAAACCTGTTCTGCATCCCATCGGAGAGAGATCAATAATTTCTACATCTTTTGAATTGAGATGATCTCTCATGAATCCGGCAAAAAGATGCTCTAAAGTATGAATACCCTCTGGGGATAAAATCTCTTCATTAGGCCTCACAAAACGCAGGTCAAATACTGTAATTTCATCTCCCTTTGGCGTTTTCATTCCCTTTGCTTTACGCACCGCAGGTGCTGGCATAATAGTATGGTCAACTGTAAATGAGTCTAATAGTGGCATGTGAAATTTCCTTAATTTTATTAAAACATTGTATCAAATTTTAATTTACTTACCTTTAATTATTTTATATAAGTCCTCAATTTTACAAATATTAAACTAGTGCTATAACTCTTGTTCTTATAGAACAAATTCAAAAAAAGGACTCTTTATGAAAATTCTTTGTTTACTATTGCGTATTATTTTTGTTTTGTTGATTTTAATTAGTGATTTGAAGTGAAGTTATAGATTGTGTTGAACTCTGACCGAGGCTATACTATAGTATGCCGAGTGTCGGAGTTCAGTGCAAGATATATGAAAGCTAGAACTTTTCTAAACGCGAGCTTCTTCTCTTTTGTTTAGGTATGCCCAGTTCTCATCCACACGCTCTTGCCACTCTTTAATTAAGTACTTGTACTCATCTTTAAAAAGGTGCTTAAAACGTCCTTGTGCAGCTAAATACTCTTCAACTGGAACAACATTTTTTGGTCTATAAGTAATATTTAACTCATGAGAATCAATAATTTCATAGAGTGGGAATACTAATGAATCAGTTGATAAATCACTTAATGCCATTGTATCTTTAGGGTCGAATTTCCACTCAGTAGTACATGGAGAAACAGCATTAATAAATACTGGTCCATCAACTGACATACCATGTTGAATTTTCTTTACCATATCTTTCCATTTATTTGGAGCAACTTGTGCTGCATATGGAATCTGGTGAGCTGCCATGATAGAGATCATATCTTTTTTGTTTTTCTTCTCACCATAAGAGTGAGTACCAGCTGGAGTTGTAGTATTACTACCACCAATTGGTGTAGAAGACGAACGCTGTCCACCAGTATTTGCATATACTTCATTGTCAAGAACAACGTGCATGATGTTATGACCACGTTCCATACAACCAGAAATCCACTGGAAACCGATATCGTAAGAAGCACCGTCACCTGCAAAAGATACAAATTTAGGGTTACGTTCTGGCTGCTTTAGGCGACCTTTTGTTTTTAAAGCTTTATACATTGATTCAGCACCTGCAACTGCAGTTGAACCATTCTCAAAACCGATATGAATCCAAGAAGCATCCCATGAAGTGTAAGGGTAAACCGCTGTACAAACTTCAAGACACCCTGTTGATGCAGAAAGAACTAAATCATCGTTAGTAGCATTTAATACTTCACGAACGATAATAGAGTGTGCACAACCAGGACATAAAAGGTTTGCTCCTTCAAAACGGTCAGCTGATGTTGAAAACTCTTTTAAGTTTTTAATTTTTTTCATTTCACTCATAGTTTTCTCCTTATAAAAATGATAATTTCGGTCCACGAACACCGATAAATTGTTGTAATGGAGTAGTTATTTTTCCAGCATCAACATTTGCTTGAAGCTCTGTAAATAGATCTACTAAATGTACTTTTGTTAAGTCACGTCCACCAAGACCGTAAATCTTGCCAGAAAGCATAGGTCTAGTATCTAAGTTATACATACAACCAGCCATTTCATTAAAAAGCATACCTGCTGTTCCACCAGGAGCAGAACGATCAAGTGTAGCTACTGCTTTACACCCTTTAAGAGCTTCTTGAATTTGTATAAATGGGAATGGACGGATTACACGAATTCCAACAACACCTGCTTTAATCCCTTTTTCTCTCATCTCTGTTGCAACTTCACGAGCAGTTTCAACTGAAGTACCCATACAAACAACTGCTACATCAGCATCATCCATGTCATATTTTTCTACTAAGTTATATTTACGACCACTTAACTTCTCAAAAGCATCAAAAGCAGCTTCAATTTTTGGTATAACTTTAGTCATAAGATCATTATGTTGACGAGCTTTATGCTCAAAGTGCCAATCTTCTTCTGTTTGAACACCATGAGTTACCGGATGCTCAAAATCAAGCATATCGTTCATTGGTTGATAATCACCAACAAATCCGTAACCTTCATCATCTGTTAAAGTTTTAACACCCTGTGCAGTATGAGAAGTCATAAAACCATCTTGGTGAACCATACATGGAAGTCTTACATCGTGGTCTTCAGAAACTTTAAAAGCGATAAAGTTTAAGTCATAAGCATCTTGAGGACAATAAGCATCAAGTTGAATCCAACCACTGTCACGACCAAGATACATATCTGAGTGGTCACCATTAACATTAAGAGGAGCAGCAAGTGCACGGTTAACAACATTTAGAACGATTGGTAAACGCATACCTGAACTCTGGTAAAGCGTTTCAACCATTAAAGCAAAACCTTGTGAAGAAGTTGCAGTCGCAACACGTCCACCAGCAGCAGCAGCACCGATACATGCAGACATAGCAGCATGTTCAGACTCAACCATTACATACTCACCCTCTACATAGTTATCAGCTTGAAACTTTGCATATCCCTCAACAATTGGAGTTGATGGAGTAATTGGGTAGGCAGCAACAACATCAATTTGACACTGTCTCATAGCTTGCGCAGCGGCAAAGTTACCATCCCAAACTTCGATATCTCTTAATTCCATTTTATCAAATGCCATCTATTTCTCCTTACTTTCTTTCTCAGGCCATGAAGCAAGTTCATCTTCTTCAACAGCGTGTTCTGGGAACATTAAAAGTGATTTAGGATTTGTAGGACAAACCTCAACACAAATTCCACAACCTTTACAGTGGTCCATATCTACACCAATCATCTTCTTATCTCTTGAAATGATTGACATATCTGGACAATAAATCCAGCAAAATTGACAATCGATACAATAATCTTTTGCAAAAATTGGTTTTTCAATTCTCCAGTCAGCTACACTCGCTGAGAAAGAGTTATTTTGTGAATAATTACGATCTTCTTGGTGAGTTGTAGCTATTTCAGTTGCCGCAACACCGTCAAATGAACGAAGCATAGCTCCGATTTCAAATTCATCCCATCCTGTATTTGCCATCATCAGCTCCTTATTTCACTTCGTCGTATGCGCGTTGAATTGCTAACATATTTGCATCAATTATTTTTTGTGGTAACTTTCCTAAAACACGTTGCATATTTTCTTTAAAAAATTCAATATCATACATTCCAGAAATCTTCATAAATGCACCAAGCATTGGTGTATTTGGGATAGGACGACCAATTGTTTCTTGAGCAATTGTAATACAATCTACAGTATGGACTTCTTTTCCTGCTAACTTTGGCTGAGCCTTTACAAGCTCCTCTGTAGTTAGGTGAGTAGTAATAATATACTTTGTTGTATCTTTGTGATTGATTGTAACATCAGATGTAAATACTAACGCAGGGTCAATAACAAAAACAAAATCTGGTTCCATATACTTTTCATGATTCATAATCACTTCATCAGCAACACGGTTATATGCTGTCATCGCAGCTCCACGCTTAGCAGATCCATAAAATGCAAAAGCTTGTACATGTTTACCTGTTGTAGATATAACATCTGCTAAACCTTTCGCACCTGTAACAGCACCTTGACCAGCGCGACTATGCCATCTAATTTCTAGCATAAATTCTCCTTAAGTTTTTTCAAGAAAGTTTTTTCAATTTCTATCAATTCTAGTTTATGTATTTTATGCTACCAGCACTTAAATATAGCTTGAAAATATCTTTCCTATACTACTTGTCTAATATTTGCTTATTTTTTAAATATTTCACTGCCGAGAAGGCATCATTATGTATAGTTTTTGTAAATTTTTCCAGTGTATTTCTGTTATCATATCCACTCAAAACAGCTATGGAGTTTACTCCAGCATTTTTTGCTGAAATGAGGTCTAGTTTTGTATCCCCAATCATCCAAATTTCTCTCTGTTTTACATCAAAAGATTCTAATGCTTTGAAAATTGGTTCTGCATGTGGTTTAGGGTTTTGCACATGTTCACGACCTATAAGCACCTTAAAATAATGCATAATTCCAAAATGCTCCATAAGCTCCTGCGAATAGAGTCCTGTTTTCGTTGTTACTATTCCAAGTTCTGCAAAGCTACTCGCTAACTCTACTGCCTCTTTAGCTTGTGGCAATAGTTCTGTTTTTATCTTTGAGATTGTTCTATATTTTTGCTTATATGTATCTACAAAATCCCATACTCGACTCTCTTCTATCCCGAGTTTTGCAAACATAACATCTAATGGATAGCCAATAAGTGCTTGTATCTCTGCATCTGTTGGATTTTTTTCACCATGCGTCTCATATGCGTGATGAAAAGTCGAAGTTATCGCCTCTGTTGACTCTATGAGTGTTCCGTCTAAATCAAAAAGAATTATCATTGTATCTGCGCTTTTTCCCACTCTATATAGTTGTGCCAAATACCACTCAAACCTGGAGTTACATTTTTTATATCTTTGTTCACTGCACTTATAGAGTTTGGAATATATAAAAAGAGATAAGGATTATCTTCTACTATAATTTGAAACATCTCTTGCCACATAAGTGAAAGTTTCTCCCTATCTATGATAGTTTGGGATTCTTCTATCATTTTATCTATTTCAGGATTGTTATAACCTACTAAATTAAAGCCACCCTGTTTATCACTATCTGTATGCCAAAACATATATGGGTCTGGAGTAGACGAGAGTCCCCAACCTAATAAAACAGCATCAAATTTATGAGGAAAAACTACCATGTTTAAAAATGCTTGCCACTCCATGACTCTTAGCTTTACTACCACACCTATTTTTTTAAGTTGGTGCTGTAGTATCTGCGCTGCATATGGCCTGATTGAACTTGCGTTTGAAGTTGCAATCTCAAATTCAAGAGGATTTTCTTCACCATATCCTGCATCTTTTAGAAGTTGTTTTGCCTTTTGTATATTTTGCACAGGTGATTTTACATCTTTGTTAAATGCTTTTGTTCCGGGCAAAAAAGGACCTGTACAGACCTTTGCATGTTTAAAAAAAAGTATATCTACTATCTCTTGTCTATCAATAGCCAAAGATAGAGCTTCTCTTACCTTTGGATTTTGAAACTTTTCGCGTCTGAGATTGAAGCCCAAATATGTATATGAGTGGCTTATATCTTCGTAGATATTAAAGGTATCAAAAAACTCTTTATTGAGTTGTCTCTCATAAGCCATTGGCTCGACTGAACCTATATCTAAAGTTGAAGACTTGAGCATTAAAAATCTCGTCATAGGGTCTGCTATTACATGAAAGGATATTCTATCTATTTTCGGACGACCTTCAAAGTACGCATCAAAAGCGGTAAGTACAATATTTTTAGAGTGCTCCAATTGATGTAGTCTATATGGGCCTGTTCCTACAGGGTTTGTGTTGAACTTTGAGCTCATAAGATTCTCTTCATCACGAAGTAGATGCTCTGGCAATATTCCCATCATCCAAGTCTCTAAAGCTTTAAAGTAAGGCTTTACATAAACTACTTCTACCCTGTAGTCATCTAAAGCTTTTACGCTCTTAACAAATCTAAATGCCGCACTGTATGGAGAAGAGATTTTTGGAGATATAAGTGTTTGGTAAGTAAAGACTACATCTTGAGCACTAAAGAGTTCTCCATCATGCCACTTTACATTTTTTTTCAGTTCAAATATGAGTGTTACATTATCTTCAAAATAGAATCTCTTTGCTAAATCTGAAATGATAGTTGATGAATCTTTATCATACTTCACAAGTCCATTAAAAATAAACCCTGCAATCTCACCAGAACTTGAATCCGTCGCTAAAATAGGGTTCAGTCTAGAAGGATTTGCAGAGGTAGCTAAGTGCAGTGTTGATGCACTTAGGTTTAGACTAAAAAGTAAGACTAAAAGATACTTCATAACTACCTGAGTGCTTGACCATTCATTCTTAATTCACCATTTGCAAATGTGATATCAAAAAGAACATCATTCCCATCATTTTTTGCATAGTTATTAGCCATAGCTGTCATAGGTAAATCATTGTTGAGTTTTGCATACAGCTGTTTTGAGAGCTTTACATTGATAGTCATCTCTATATTATTTGCTACTAAGAATGGAGAAGTTTGTATTTTTTGTGCTAAATCTTTATCCTCTTTGATATTGAGTTTTGTTTTAACATTGAAACCCTCTAAGTTTTCTTTCTGGTTGAGTATTGCATTCTCTAATGAGAACTGTGCAATATCTAACTCTAGCCCGTGAGAAATAAGTTTTATGGCTGCATTTTGTATCTCCTCTTGAAGTAGTTCAGGAGATGCTGTATTTGTTTGAGAAGTAACTACTCTTAGCTCTTCTAAAGAGTCCTTATCAAGGCCATTAATAGCCATATCATAAATTAAATTCTTCATTACTAAATCTATTTTATTTGATTTAACACTTAAGTCTTTGAATGAACTTCTTCCATTTATCTCTGCTTTATCACCTTGCGTATTTGAAGAGAAATTTACTTTTATATCATTAACATTAAAAGAGATATCTTCATCTGTTGTATTGACTATAAGTTTAAGATTTTTTAAATCACCACTTGTAATGTATGTACTTTGTGATTCAAAACTAGATGAACTACTAAAAGCATCAAGCAAAAAAGTCAATTTAGTCTTTGTATTATTGAGCGTTAATTGAATCTTTTCCATATCTGAATCAAGACTATTTGGAGCGATTAAATCACCATTTCCACTGTACGTTGCATTTAATAACTCAAGAGTAACATCTGTTCCATCTTTGAGTGTATAGTTCTCTGTAATATCTTTAACATAGCCATCAAAATCTTCACTCATGATATTATAATTTATATGATATAAAAATCCTTTAGAGTGAAGAAATTTTTCTAGATAGTTATAAAAATCTAAATCCTCTTTTTTAATATCATGCATCATACTTTTTGAAAGTGCTAACGGGTAAATATCTACAGTTAAATCTTTACTCATTGGAAAGTTAGAGTACTCTACATCCGCTCCAATAACAACACCATTAAACATTGCATTTACATAGGGTGGGATCTGCTGATCAGAGTATTGGTTTAAATAAGCAATAAACTTCTCGGAATCGCTAAGTAAAAACTCAAAATGTTTTTTAGTTGAGAGGTAACTTGAATCTGTTTGTGCCTTACTCACCTCTAATCCAAAAGAGTCAAGAGTTGCTAACCTATCCTCGAGTGAGCTCTCTACAATTTTATTCCCGATAACTGGAAGTGCTGCAGCCACTATAACTGCTACAAGTATAAATATTACGATTTTTTTCATTAAAATGCCTCTTTATTTATTTAAGGTTATTATAGTGAAAATCGAGTTAATTAAATCTGTTTGTTTGGAAGAATATTGAAAAAAATTTACCAAGACAAGATGTCTTGGTAAAGAGTTCGAAAAAACGATTAACGTTTAGAGAACTGACGAGAACGACGAGCTTTACGCTTACCTGGTTTCTTACGTTCAACAACACGTGCATCACGAGTCATCATACCTTCAGGTTTAAGGATTGCTTTAATCGCTGGATCAAATGCAACTAATGCACGAGAGATACCATGACGAAGAGCATCAGCTTGACCACCGAAACCACCACCAACAGTAGTAGCAACGATATCAACTGAACCATCTTGCTTAGAAAGAACTAATGGTTGTTTAACACGAAGTTTTTTCGCTTCAAGTCCACCTAACCATGCGTCTAATGAAAGACCATTGATAGTAATTTTACCAGTTCCTGGAGTTAACCATACTTTTGCTATAGACGCTTTACGACGACCTGTTGCATATATTTTATTTGCCATGTAATGAATCCTTATTTAGCAATTTGTGCAGTGTGAGGATGTTCAGCACCAGCATAAATTTTTAATTTTTTAAGCATTTTAGCACCAAGCTTAGTTTTTGGAAGCATACCACGAGTAGCTAATTTATATAGTTTCTCTGGGTTTTTCTCTAAAAGCTCAGTCATTTTAACACTCTTAGTAGAACCGAAGTAACCAGAATGAGAAAAATACTCTTTGTTTGCTATTTTACCAAGACCGTTAAATTTAGCCTTAGAAGCATTAATGATAACTACATAGTCACCACAGTCAATGTTTGGAGTGAAACATACTTTGTTCTTACCACGAAGTATAGTAGCTACTTCAGTAATCATACGACCAAAAGTTTTACCTTCTGCATCAATCAAAATCCATTTTTGATCAATTTGTTCAGGAGTTGCAATTTTTGTAAATTTCATTCAAGAACCCTTCAATTTATTTTTTTAACAAACGTTATGCTTGTTTAGTGGCGAAAGTATAGCCGTATAAACTTATAAATAGCTTAATTTATGTTTTCTTTAAGGTTTAAATTTTGACTATTTTTATCTCACTCTCTAGTAAGTAACAAATATAGCCATCAACCTTATCAGCAGTTATCTCTTCAATCGCATGAATATAAGACCTAACCTGCTTTACATGATGCTTAGAGTAGGTTAAAGAACTTTTATAGTCTACAACATTCCAGCCCCCATCTTCACGTTTTACAAGCAGATCTATATAACGAAGATTATTCTTATAGCGAATAGCTTTTTCTCTATAACACTCTCCACCACTAAGACGCATAAACTCTTCATCTTCTATAAGATTTGTAACTCGGTTTTGTATATCTTCAAGCTGACCAGTCTCTAATGAATACCCAAACTTATTTTGAGTCATATCTAAAGCGTTCACTAATTTATCGGCAGAGAACTCACTTAACATCTCTAACATATAGTGCATTGCTAGACCAAAATTTATGGCACTTAAATCCTCGTCTGAATCTCTCTCTAGCGCTAATATCTCACTTTGAGTTCCATAATAGAGTGACTTGTACTCCAGCACTTCAGACGCATCTTTTGCGTAGTTAACATCATTCTGATTTGTGCATACTAGATTTCCATATACTCCTACGTTTAACTCAAGTAGTGAAAAAGTAGAATCTTTTGACTTTTGCACAATTATTAAGTTTTCTCTAGCTCTTGTAAACGCAACATAAAGAGCATTAAGCGTATCTTCACTGACGAGTGACTTCTCTTTATTTATTGCGTTTTCATACTGAGTATCTAGCGCATCTCTACCCTTGGTTCTAAGATAGACATTTTTGAGTTTTATGCCATCATACTCGTAGATGATTGAGTTTCGAGCCGGTGGAGTCTTCTTGAGTCTATCCATAACTAGAACATGCTCGTACTCTAATCCTTTTGATTTATGAACAGTCAAAACCCTAACACCACTCAAATCAGATGCAGCAGCAGCTGTATCGAGTCTCTCATACTCAAACAGTAGTGCCTCAATATCGGAGTACTTTGAAACTGTACTCAAAAATCTGATAAGGTGAAAATCATTACCAAAGAGTTTATACTCATCTATCACGCTCTTTATTACATCGAGTAGTTTTAGACTGTTCAGATCTACTAATCTTATCTCTTGTAACTCCTGCCCCGCCAATGCAAAAAAGTTATGTCTGTATATATCCTCTCTGAAATAGAGATATTTCAAATACTCTAAAACAGCTTTCACACTCTTTTGATTGATGAGCTTTGTCGTAGTCTCTGTAACAACCTCAATATTTTCATCTTGCAGGGCTGTTTTTATAGCTTCTCCATCTCCATTTGTTGCACAGAGGATAGCTATATCATTTAAATCCGCTCCAAGTTCTATGAACCTCTTAACCTGAGAGACACTCTCCTCTAAAAGCGCATCATTTTGGATAATCTCTACATAGCCACCTTGAGCCTCTGGGCGTACTAACTGAGCTGTATAGCCTTTTATCTTATCTCTAAAGCTCCTGTTTACAAACTCTATCACCTCTTTTTGAGAACGGTAGTTTGTTAAAAGTTTCTCAACTTCCGTGCTATTTTCTTTTACTACCTCTCCAAAAAGGGCTGAAACACCACCTCGAAATCTATAAATAGACTGCTTCACATCTCCAACAAAGAAGAAGCTTCCCTCATTAAAAATTCCCTCTCCTGATGTTATCTCATTAATAAGCGGTTTTAAAATCTCATATTGAAGTATGCTTGTATCTTGAAACTCATCCAAAAGCATATGCTCTATCTGCGCATCAAGCCTAAAGTATAAAAATTCACTATCTTCTAGAAAATTTAAAATCTGATAAACAAGCGATGTAACATCAGAAAAACTCAGCTCACTATCATCCATATAGAGTGCTTTTTTACTCTTTTCATATATATCTACCAACTGACCTAGGGAGTAGAAAAAGTTTTGCTCCTTGGCTCTATGGTACTCTTTAACTGCATTTTGAATAGTATGTAAATAAGTATCCATCTCGGGAGTAAAGCATTTTGAAAAAGTTCTATAATCCAGCGATTCTCTTCCTATCCAAGATTTACTATACATATCTTCAAAATTATCAGCTTCAACTGCCTTTAAAACCGTAGAAGATGCTCCATCACAACTCTCAACTATTTTTTTAAGTTCACTAAACGCGTTCATTGCGTTTATTTCATACTGCTCTATATCTTGGCGAGTAAACTGAAGTGTTGAGAGTTCCTCTTTTTTGATATAAAACTCATCAAGAAGCGTAAAGATATCACCAAGTCTCTTTTTAGATTGTAAAGAGAGTGTAATAAGAGTATCTCTCTTGCCTGCTACACTCACCTCTTTTAGAAATCGTGACATAAGTTTTAATTCATGCTGAGAGCTAAATGTAGAAAAATCTGGCATAAGTGATGCGTAGAGTGAAAACTTTCTGAGTATCTGCGTAAAGAAACTATCGATTGTCATGATTTTAGTGTGTGAGTTTAAGAACTCCGATAAGATGCGTTGACGATTCTCAAGTAGATACTCTCTAGAGTAGCCACTCTCTTTTACAATCTCATCTAACTCGCCTCTAAACTCTAACTCTTCAAGTGTTTCAACAATACGCTCACTCATCTCTGAAGCAGCTTTATTTGTAAAGGTTAAAGCAAGTATTTTCGATGGATCTGCTCCTTTAAAAAGCAGTGTAAGATAACGCACAACAAGCATAAAAGTCTTACCACTTCCCGCACTTGCCTCATAGGCTAGGTTGTTTATAAATTTACTCATATTTTCTCATTTGTTATATTTATGTTATACTTACGACATTGGATTGCGGATTCGCGGTCGGCACTAAGCTCTGGCGGACTCGCCAGGGCTTTTTTGCTTTTATGGGTATATTTTAAGCCCGATACCATCTACTACACCGTAATCATCTCTATGAAATTTCTCTTTTATAATCTCGTATGCTCTATTGTTTTGTCCAGGTTTTATAACACTTAAACCTATCGGTCTTGCTATTAAATCAGCAAGTTGCGAACCTGCAGAATTACTCATCTTATTTGCCATTATAATTTCAAACGGCATTATCTCATGACTATAATTCTTTCCATCAGCTATTCTTCTAAACTCTAATTCGAGCTCCTCATCCTCTTTTTTACCGCGTTGTTCAACAACTATATATGTTGTCTTTTTATCTTGTTCTTTCAATTTTAGAAACATATAGGCTCTTTCCATACAATACTTTAAAGCAATATCGTATGGATTGTTAAGCTTACTATGTAATATATCTTTTCTAATAACTGTAGATATTATCGTAAAATCTTCTTTTTCAATAACACTTGTCAACTCTTCTATAAAAGCATCTTTTTTACTTTTTGGTCTTAATGTTTTAAATACCCCTTTATCTCTGCGTATCTCATTTTCATGAAGTACTACCATATCATGACCAAAATGTTTAAACTTAAAATTTTTCAGCTTTGTGACTGCACTTTGTGTATAACTTTCTTTATTAAAAATACAAAATGCTAAAACAAATATAGGGTACTCTTTATCTAAAAATTCAAGCGAGTGATCACCACTCTCATCAACATAGATAATGTAATCACTATATTCTTTTTCAGCCATCAGTTTCTTCTATAATTGTTTCTATATCTTTTAAAATCTCATCCGCACTTTTATCTTCAGAGTAAAAATACTCCTCTAATAGCGGTTTAATTTTATACTCTTTTACAAACTCTAAATCACTTTCATCTTTTACATTCATAAAATAACTATGACCTAGTTTATAATCATCACCAAGTTTATCTTCTATGTGATTATTTAGTTTTTTCATTAGATTCTTAGCATCTTGATTCTCTACTAATTCTAAATTTGGTTTCATCTTTAAAAATGTAAACCTTCGTCTTAGTGCTATGTCTATAGTAGCTATTGATTTATCTGTAGAGTTCATAGTAGCTATGATGTAAAGATTCGATGGAACCTTAAAAGACTCTTTTGAGTATGGAAGAGTTATATCATACTTATCTCTTTTGTCTTCTTCTATAAGTGTAATTAACTCTCCAAAGATTTTAGAGATATTTCCACGGTTTATTTCGTCTATGACTATATAATAATTCTGTTCCTCATTATCTAAAGCATCTTCTACAATACTTTTAAATATTCCATCTTCTAATTTTATACCATTATTCTCACTAGGACGGAATCCTTCTATAAAATCCTCGTAAGAATAACTTTGATGAAAAGTTACAAATTTAATTCTTTCTTCATTTTTTATATCTTGAAATAGTGGATGATTTAGTTCAGTTTTTTTATTAGATTCTATAGCTTTAAATATTTCCTTTTCTGGTCTATGATTTTCCAGCTTTATAATTAAATTTTGATAGTTATGAGTTTTACCAACTCCTGGAGCACCGTATAGGATTATGTTTTTTGTTATTTGTTCTTTTCCATTAACTTTTGCTTCAATTATAATTTCTTTAGCTTTCTTATTCTCAATAGGTATATTTTGAAAATCTTTTTCCTTAGTTATATATTCCAATATAATAGGCGTATATGAACCATAATTACCTTCATTTGCTTTATATTTATTGATTTCTTCAATAGAAATTGTCATTGGAGTAGCTTTATCTGTAAAAGGAATTACTCTAATGTTATTATTATATTGAATAACTTGAAATTTGTTTCCTCTTATCGTTTTTAATACATGACATTTTTTATCATTTTCTTTAAATAACTTATCTCTCATTTCAATATAATTTTTTTCTAAATACTCATCCATTTATTTTACCTACCCTACTTTTAATCAACTCAATATACTCTTCAAACCTACAGCCATCACAATCCAAATCAACACTTCTCATTTTAAGTTCTAGCATTTTATCATCTTTGCCTAATTTTAAATAATCCATCACATTGTAAATGTGCTTAGGATATAAAAGCATTGTGTTTTTTACATCAAAGTTGATTCCATACACAAACATCTGATACTTGTCTGCCACTTTTAAATCTTCTCTGTTTTTTACTTTTTTGTATTTCGTATCTGTTATCATGTTTGATGTGATTATGTCAGGTTTTAATCTTAGACTGCCAAAGTCTTTTTGATTCTGTAGCTTAGTTGTAGAATCTATCTCTTTATAGATTCTCCCTATAAACTTCTCAAAAAGCTCATTCATATCAAACAAAAAAGCAAAACTTTTTTTATCTTTTTCAAACAATGGAATTGACTTATTTAGAAGTAGAAGTGCAAACTCAAAGCTGTCTTTGAATCTACTGTTTAGTCTGTGAAAATTCATCTTTAAACTATTTAAATCAAAGTGCTTAGATTCTACCTCGTCAAATATTAGTTCACACTGTTTTAGTAACTTCTTGTTATGTGTAAAGGGGAGTAATATTTTTATAGCATACAAAAAGAATTGATTCAGAGAGTTGTTCATGCTAAATTCATCATATTCGCAATAGATTTTAGCATTAGTAAAATTGTACTTTAGATTCTCATTTATAAGATACTTACCCCTAAGCATGGTTAAATTATCTTGTTCAGTAATATACTCTTTATAGATTCCAGCCTGTAACTCTTTAAACAATCCTCTTGCAAAAAGCTGTATAAAGACTTCTAAGAAACTGTTGTGTTTTTCATTTTTAGATGATGCTGTATTTTCGTTTTGAAGTTTTATATCGTAAGCGTATCTGAGCATATAGATAAATACATTTATATTTTTCTCTTCATCAGAATCACTAATTTTGGGAAGTATATAAAAATCATCTCCATCAAAATTCAAGATTCCGCAATACTGCTTTGCTTTTATTTTTTTCCAGTCTTGTTTAAAATACTTATGAAGTAAAGGTGTATCTATAATATATTTTTTTAATTCTTTTTTTGTAACTTCATCATATTCATATATTACTTTAAAAGACTCCATACTTTCAAGTTCGTCCACACATAACTCTATAATCACAAAAGAGGCAATTTTTACTATCTTCACACTTCTCGAAATTAACCTCTTCAATGTTGAGTAAGTCTTTTATGTTCGATTCTAACACTGCTAATTTCTCTTGTAAAAAAGGCTCAGGGACTATCTTTGACTCTTTTAAATCATAATAGCCACAGCCGTTTACATTTCCTAAGGCACCTGCTAAAAGATAGTAAAACTCTAGTTGAAAATCTGTAGCTTCACTGAAATTATTTTTAGTATACAGTGCGTATGAACCCGTTTTATAGTCTAATACTTCTATCTCATTGTTGCGTTTGTCTATTCTATCTATCTGTCCTATCAAAGTCATACCTGCAAAATCCACACTCATGCTCTCTTCACAAAATGCAACGCTCCAGCCATCATTAAAGCGTTTTAGCTCTGCCTCACAAAAACTATCCATTCTCTTTTTCTGCATAGCTATTAAGTACTTATCAAGTTCACTTTTTCCTCTTACAGCATCTAACTCTTGAGAGAGGTCACTTTTTAATGCATCAAGATTTGTATAGAGAGGTTTTTTTCTATAGAGTTCTGCTAAAGCGAGATGAACTGCGTTTCCAATCTCATGCTCTTTTGGCATATCTTTAGGTATCTCATGAAATTCTATATGCTCGATGTACTTATAGTAGTACTTGCGTTTACATGTTAAAAATGTCTTGAGCCTCGTTGCTGAGAGTTTGATATCTTTAAAACTGTACTCTCTGATAATCTCTTTATCTTCTCGCCCTCTTACATCACTTTTTTCAAATAATATATTGGCATAATCTGTTTCGCTATAGAGACTCTTTTCTACGATGTTAAGCTGTTTTAAAAATCGTGAACCACTACTTTCACCTGAATTAACAAATGATATAGCCACCTCTTTAGAGCGATTAATGAGAGTCTCATAATAGTGTTTTTGCAGGTTTTCTCTATCACTCATAGTTGGCAGAGATGCATTTTCTCTTATCTTAGTATTTAAAAACATATCTTTATCACTACGCTTGGGAACATTTTTATCACTAAAGTCAACTATTACAACTGCATCAAAATGTACAGCTCTAGTCTCTAGGACTCCCATCACAGTAATTTTCCCACCTCTAATGTCATCCATCGTTCTTGAAGCTAAACGTTGCATAAACACACTAAAAAGTGATTTTACACCCATATCTCGCATAGTAGGCAATATATTTTTAAAAGTGTGTATCTCTTCGTTTAAAATTTTAAGCTCATTTTTGTTTGTAAAATGCTCCTTGAGACTATTTAAAAACTCTAGAAAGTCTACTTCACTACTCTTTTTATAGTATATTGCCAAAATAGAACTCTCTAAGGCATCACCCACTCTCTTTACTCTCGCTTCATTCTCTTTAGAGTCTTGCTCTATCATTTTGAGTGTTGCGTTGAGTTGCGTATATATTTTACTTTTACTAAATGGCTCTCCCATTGCAAAGTTAAAATTTGATTTATCATCAAAACTTTTCAAAATCTCCGCCATTGACTCATCTGGAAGTATTACAGCTATATTTTCTGCTCTGTAGCCCTTTTGAATAAACTCATACACTTTTCTCTTTATAAATGCAACTTGTAAAATTGACTCACTAAATGATTCACAGTCTATATTTTTGTTTTTTGCCACTTCTATTTTTGAGACTATCTGCTTATCATTAAGCGAGATAAGATACTCATAACCTTTTTCTAGTTCTAAACCTATCTCACTAAACCTGCTCTGCATTTTTGTATTAAAATCAGTCGTATTAAAAAGAACTTCAACATGAGAATGCTCCGTAACTTTTTCTAAAAGCTCAAATTCAAAGTTTGTTAAATGCCCATCTAAACGCAATGAAACTTTTTTATGACTCTTTGCATACTCTTCATTAAAGCTATAGAGTTTTGGTAAAAATATTCTATCTAGTATCTTTCGCTCACTACATAACTTTTCATACCTTTTATAGAGCTCTTGAAGTATGCTTATATGCTCTTCATACTCTGCATAGGTATCTGCCAAATCTAGAGAGTTTATATCGTATAACTCCGTACTCAACTCTTCAAAAAATTTAAATATATAGGATGAATTTTTAGTAAATGTAAAAAAGTTTCTCTCTATTTGCAGGTTTGAGAACTCTTTAAAATCAGATGCTTCTAAAAGGAGTAATACTCTACTATCCTCATCATAAATCTTGAAATCTTTTACGATACAAAGTTTGGATATAAATTCACTAATTGTAATGTAGTTAGGAAGGAACATTGAAGACTGCTCAATGTTTAGCTGCTCATGACGAATGGCACGAGCAGAAGGTAAAACGATACTGCTGTTATTCACTATCTAGTACTCAAAAGCCTCTTTAGCTCTTGTATCTGCTTTTACGTTGTAAAATCTCTCTAAGTCATCAATATTAACCTTAGCCATAACATCCCAACGTCCAGGTTCTGGAAGTTTTATTGCAGAAAATGTATAGACACCATTCTCTACAGTTGGATTGAGTAACTCTTGGTCATGCTTATGATTATTTGGTCTTGTAACAATAACTTTGAATTTAGCACCATTAACGGGCTCTTCTTTTATGTTAGTAACTCTGTATTTGAGCACACTACTCTCTTGAGATAAACCATCAGTTATATACTCAACTTTATATTTAGCATTAAATGCTATCTCTTTTTTTATGATTTCATTTGCATCAGCATCCGCTTCATGATAACCCATCATATAAGTATCACTATCTTCAACTGGCATTGTGCTAGTAACCATTATAGTTGCTACACAAAATCCAAATACTAAAACTATAGACCCGCCAATAGCGTATGGCCAAATTCTTCCGTTACTCTTGCTCAACTTTTTGCCTTCTTAGATATATTTTTCTTCTTATGTACATAATAATACCATAGAAAACAAAACCATAGAAAACAATTTTCACATAAAAGATGGCTTCTTGATTTGCATCACCCGGATCATTTTCTAAAACCACACCTTTTGCCGTTGAGACTTGATGTGCTATATCTATATATCCGTTAAACATTGAAGCAGCATACTGCCCTATTTTTTGCTCATCTTTTGCCTTACCAGCAATCAGAGGTAAAATAGAGCCGCCATAGTTAGTTCTGAGTTCATTAAAATGCTCCCAACTGTCACCATAGGTTACTGCCATTACAAAAGCTGGTACTGCAGAAGCAACTGGACTCAGTACTTGTTTTCTATTAAAATATTTATATAAAGAAGCATCATTAACTTGTATGTCTATTTCCATATCTTCTTCTGCAAATGTTAAGAGTATTGTAGGCTCTTTTAAACTTTCTAAAAGTTCCTTCTCATACTCTGCTATGCCAACATCGTCTGGAAGTTTTTTTAACATTACAAGTCTGAGTGCTATACCTGTTTTTTGATAAAGTTCAGATCCAAGTTTCTCAACTTGTTCAGTAAAGCTAGCTCTATCTACTACTTCATCTTTATATAAATATTCTGCTAATAGTTGTGATTGAAAAATGATTGTGAGAACGAGGGCATAAAGCCCTCTATTAAAAAATTTCAAAGAAATCCTTAACCAATAAGTACAGCTTGTTGAAATGTAACTGCGTAAAGTGTATATGCTGCCATAACAACGAGGCCCCATGCAATAATTTTATCCATTATCTGCTCCTTTACTTTACGTCAACTATATGCTTAACGTTATCAACGCTATTCATTCTAATTGACTGTTCATCTTTAATATCGTAATAGTTAGCTGCGCTTGCTTGTTGTACACCAAGACCCCAGATTGTTAAAAAAGCTAGGATGGCAAGCAATAAAACAGTCGCAATTAACATACCAGTAACACCATCAAGAGCAAATACGCTTCTATTTTCATTCATACCTGACTCCTTATTTACTTAAGCTAGTGATGTAGGCACCAACAGCTTCTTTTTGTTTTGCATTAAGTCTAGTAAATGCCGGCATCTTACCGATAACACCTTTTTTACCATGATTAAGAACATTAGTAACAAGTGCTGGAGTAAATGAAGCAATACTAGGTGCTACATATTCCATACCCATACCATCTTCACCGTGACAAGCAGCACAAGTTCCAGCAAATACATCAGCACCTGCTCCAGTCATACCGTTTGCTACATAAGCAGAAACAGCATCAATTTCAGTATCAGTGATAAGTGCACCTGTATTAGCATTGAAAAGACCGTTACGATCAGGCATAGGCATTTCCATACCCATTAGTTGATTGTTCGAACCATTTTCAACTGCATGCTTAACAACATTAGCTTCAACTCTAACATTTAAGTTAGCAGCCTTGCCTTCAATACCATCAGCAGCAATACCGTGACACACTTTACACTCTGCTAAGAAAACAGACTCACCCATTTCAACTAATCTGTCACCAGTAATATCTTTATACTGTGTTTCAAACTTAGCATTATGTGCAGCTGTGTCTTCATTATATTCACCAATTTGTGAGTATGCATTTAAAGGGTAACCTACAACGTAGTACCACATACCCCAAATCATTGTACCTAAGAACATAATTGCCCAGCCCATTGGTACTGGATTTTTATATTCACCGATATTGTCCCATGTCTCATCTGCTAACTCACCATCTGCTGTGTCAGTTTGCATTTGACGAACATACTTGATTACTACAAAAACTGTAATAAGTACAAGTGCAACTGCACCTGCAATAGCAAGCATATTGACGATATCACCATTCAACCCGCCCTTAGTTAGAACTACTGTATAGTAAGTAGCACCTAACATAGCAACAGTTATGATAATTCCCCAAAGATAAAGCTTATTCATATATCTCTCCTATTTCTCTTTATCATCAGATATAGGTGCTACCGGAGTATCATCTATATCATCGTGTAGCGCCATATTGCTATACTGCTCGTAATCAACACCATCTGCATCTTTTCTTTTTGAATATAAATGATATATATATCCATAAAGTCCAACTGTCAACAAAACAGTAAGTGCGAAGTAACCGTAAGCTTGTAATTGTGCAATATCCACTATTAATCCCTATTTATTTAAGACTGTTCATATATGCAATTATAGCAACGATTTCAGGAATCTGACCGTTAGCTACTGCATCTTTAACATCTTGATCTTTCATATCTGCTGCAATTAATTTTGCTTCAGCTAATGCTAGAGCATTTGCTTCTGCAACAGAGTTACCCATTTTAACAATTTTAGTTGATCCATCTTTCATAGGAACTGGTTTGTTATAAGGTACAGCAAAGAACTGTGCTACTGTTAACTGTTCTGCATAAGCAGTATTGATATCAGCAGCATTGGTAAACATCCATGTGTAAGCAGGCATAATTGAACCTGGAACTACAGCAGCTGGATCTTTCATATGATTTTCGTGCCAGTCAGTAGTACGGTAGTTACCTACACGCCATAAGTCTGGACCAGTTCTTTTTGAACCCCATAGGAATGGACGATCATATGCATACTCACCGCTTAAAGAGTAGTGACCATAACGGTCAGTCTCTGATTTAAATGGACGAACTAATTGTGAATGACAAGCATTACAACTGTTTTTAATATAAACGTGACGACCCGCTAACTCTAAAGTAGAGTATGGAGTTGTACCAATTGTCGGACGTGATGCTTGAGCAAAGTTTGGAAGAGTTTCAATCAAACCAGCAAAAGCAATTGTTACGAACACCGCTACCGCAAAAAAGAACGGATGTTTTTCTAACCAATGAAACATTATATCTCCTTTCTATTAAGCGCCCATAGGCGATGCGTTTTGAAGCTCAGACTCTTCTACTTTACGACCAGAAGTCATAGTTTTGTAGATGTTATAAGCAAACATTAAGAAACCAACTAAGTATAACAATCCACCAACACCACGAATAGTGTAGTAAGGATGAAGAACAGTTACTGTATCAATGAAAGAGTAAGCTAAGTTACCAAATTCATCGTGTGCTCTCCACATCATACCTTGAGTAATACCAGCGATCCACATTGAAGTGAAGTATAGTACAACACCTAGTGTTTGAATCCAGAATTGTGCAGCCATAAGCGATTTAGAGTAAATCTCACGCTTAAACACACGTGGAGCCATGTGGAAAAGTGAAGCCATAATCATAAAGCCAACCCAACCAAGAACACCATCGTGAACATGGCCAACAATCCAGTCTGTAAAGTGTGCAATCGCATTAACAGATTTAATCGCTTGAATAGGACCTTCTAATGTTGAGAACATATAGAATGTAGAACTAAGAACCATAAACTTAATCAATGGAGACGCTGCAACTTGTTGCCACTCACCTTTCATTGTAAGAAGCATATTAATCGCTGAACCCCAAGAAGGAAGAATCAGAATAACTGAGAATATTGAACCCATAGTTTGCATCCAATCTGGAACAGTTGAGTATAATAAGTGGTGACCACCAGCCCAAAGGTAAACAAACATTAAACCCCAGAAAGAAAGTAAAGATAATTTATATGAATAAATCGCTTGACCTGATTCTTTTGGTAGGAAATAATAAATCATAGCAATGATAGGCACTGTAAATAAAAATGCAACCGCATTATGACCATACCACCATTGAACAAGTGCATCATTAGTACCAGCATACATAGAAACTGAATGCCACCATACACCATGTCCACTTGTTCCATCAGCAGCAACACCTAAAATTGTAGGTATTTCCATATTATTAAATAGATAAAGCATAGCTATACCTAAGAATGTAGCAATGTAATACCAAACAGAGATATATAATGACTTCTCACGGCGTAAACCGATAAGACCAAATATACTTATACCGAATAATACCCATACAACAACGATAGCAATATCGATAGGCCATTCGAACTCAGCATACTCTTTTGAAGTAGTAATACCCATAAATAGTGAAACAACAACTGCCACAACACCTACTAAATATAACCAAAAGTGTAACTTTCCAATAAACATCAAAAAGCCTGACTCAGCCATTGACACTTTTAGTACACGTTGACCAACATAATACCAAGTAGCAAAAATACCACTTAATGTAAAACCAAATATTACCGCATCTGTATGCAGTGGACGAAGACGACTAAAGTTAGTATATTCAGCTAGACCTTGACCAAGAACTGTGTTTAGTTCTGGAAATGCAAGTTGAAATGCTAAAATTACACCGATAAGCATGCCAACAATTCCTAAAAGAATTGTAGCCAGCATGAACATCTTTGCAACCGTATAGTCGTACTCTAATGGACGATTCTCCATATATAGCCTCCTTAAGATTCAAAGCAATTGAGTTTAATAAGCATATCTGTACTTATTAAACTAATTAACATGCCTATATTAGCAATAGAAATGTTTAATCTATCTTAAAGTTAACACTTTTTTAACAATTTATTATCTTTTTGTTTACTTTTAGGAATTTATATATATTTAAGAAAAGGGGTATTTTATCGTCAGCCTTGAAAATTCTTACTAAGAGTTCTTTTTTATCTCTTGATAAGAGATAAAAACTCATTGAAGATATAGCGGCTCTCTTTTGGTCCAGGAGAAGCTTCTGGGTGATGTTGTACAGAAAATATTGGAGCATCATTGTACTTAAGCCCTTCAATAGTATCATCAAAAAGATTTGTATGTGTCACTTCCGCTATCTCTGTAATATTATCAGGAACATTATAGTTATGGTTTTGTGCAGTAATTTCTACTAAACCCGTATTTACATTTTTAACAGGGTGATTACCGCCATGATGACCAAACTTCAATTTAAATGTATCATAGCCGTGAGAGATTGAGAGAAGCTGGTGCCCTAAACAGATTCCGAACATTGGAACTTTTGCTGCAATTAACTTCTTTATTTGCTCTTGCTCTTTTTTAAGTACAAGTGGATCGCCCGGTCCATTTGACAAAAAGACACCATCAATATCTTTTGCCTTGTACTGCTCTATTAAATCTTCAGCCTTAAAATCATTTGGAATTACTTCAACACCAATTCCAGCACTGACAATCTCATTTAATATATTTCGTTTTACACCAAAATCTACTACTGCTATCTTCGCTTCTTGTTTGGGTGCTTTGTCATACTCAAATCCACTTTTATCATTATAAGTTGAAGATGTATGTGTATATACTTCTTTAGTACTCACTTGCTCAATATAGTTCACATCTTCAATACGAGGAGAGTCTTCTAAGATTTTCTTGAGTTCATCTCTGTCACTAATTTTTGTTGAAGCAACCATCATCATGGCACCTTCACTTCTTAGCATCTTCGTTAAAAATCTTGTATCTATATCACAGATTCCCATTACATTATGTTTGATTAAAAATGCTTCTAAAGATTCTTCTGCTCTAAAGTTTGAGTATCTTTTTTGATATTTTCTAACTATCATCCCTTTTGCATGAGCAGATGCGCTTTCCATATCTTGATCATTAACGCCTGTATTACCAATTTCAGGCATTGTAAATGTTACAAACTGTCCAGCGTAAGATGGGTCAGACATAATCTCTTGATAACCACTCAGTGATGTATTAAAAACTATTTCCCCAACACTAGTATCATCAGCACCAAAACTATTTGCTTCTAAAAAAGTTCCATTTTCAAGATACAACCAAGCTTTTCTCATACTCATTACTCCATACCTCTTTTTGTAAGTTCCTCACGAAAAAGCTTCTCATGTAAAATCTCAAACTCATCAGTTCCTGGGATAAATTTTCTTTTATATGAGCGTATCTTATCCATTACAGCATCTTCTATCTCGGAAGTATCAGCAATAAAAGATGTTATAGCATTAAAAATTATATTTTTTATACGATTCTCTGTTACATCAAAGTGAATTAAATCTTCTTCGTAAAGCTCATCAAGAATCTTATGTGAAATATCTGAAAATCTCTCTTCGTAATCTAATATTACGCCGAACTCTGGAGCAAGTTTCTTTTTAATCATAAAGAAAAGTTGTCTCTCATCCGCAAGCATAAACTCTATCTCTTCTTCGTTCTCTTCACAAATTTCATGTGTTTTTTCTTCTAAAGCCATCTCTTGCTTCACACTTGCAACAAGTATTTTTTCAGCTTCATTTGCCACGGCTTCAAGGCCTTTAGTCATAGTCACAACACCACTTCTGTTTAGATCAATTGATATTTTATTAGATATATGAGGAATACTTTTAAGTGATATTTTCATGGTAATGACCCTATTTTATTATTTAAATTTAGACATTCTACAATAAGTAAGGTAAAAGTTTGATTATTTCGCTAAAAGTAGTGTAAGTGCTGAAGCTTTTTTTGCATCCATTTTAGTTAAAATTTTACCGACAGTTTTTGGTTTAAGTGATTGCAAAATTGCCACGGCTTCTTTAGCATCCATATCTGAAAGTATATTTGCAGAAGATGCTGGTTTCATTTTTGCAAATGTTTGAGCAATTTTACTCATCTTCAAATCTTTTAACTCTTTAAGTATCTCTTCATTTTTTGCCAACATCTCTTTAATAGAGTTCTCTTTTTGAGTTATATCTGCTAATTTAGCATCCATAACTTCCTCTTGTTGCGTCAGCTTTGTCTCTTTTTTCTTTAGGAGCTCTTCTGTTGCAGCTTGAAGCGCACTCAATGCCTGTTTTTGCTCATCTATACGCTCAAGTTCTACTAATAATTCGCTCTTACGCTCTTTAAATATCTCTGTACATTCAAAGAGTTTTTCACTCGTTTGCATTGAAAATAGGGATGAGTAAATTAAAGTGATGAGTAGTAACTGTTTCATTAAACTGCCTTGCTATTATCTTTTTTTCTAGTATGCGTCATTAGAGCGACTTCATCTAACTCTTTGGCTTCTAATATTTTCTGTTTTTTAAGTATCTTTTTGACCTCTTGAAGGTCAAGGTATTTAAACTTTTCATATTCAATCATATCAAGTTTTAACTGCTCTTTTGCTAACTCGACTTGATTTTTAGAGTACTCTACCCACTCTTGATTATGATTTATCAAGTTTCGCCCAGAGTCAAGAAGCGTTCTAAAAGCGAGAAAATCAGACATAGAACCGCTTTGTGGTGTACCAATACTGTTTAATGAATTTTTTGATATTTGGAGTGCCATTGTTGCACTGTTGAGATTTGCATTAGCACTTTGAACTACTCGTTCACTCTTCTTCATTGTACTTTTCTTTACAGTTACTAAAGAGCTAAAACGAGTTTTCATTTATGGCTTCCTACAGAATTATTGTGTCATCTCTTTCTGGCGATGTAGAAATTATACCGACTTTTGTTTGTGAAATCTCTTCAATAGTTTTTACAAAGTCTTGTGCATCTTTTGGAAGAGCATCAAAAGTTCTTGCTCCAACTGAGTTATTCCAGCCTTTAAAAGTTTTATAAATAGGTTTAACATCATCAAGATTTGATGGCACATAATCAATTGTTTCACCATTTAATTCATATGCAACACAAAGTTTAACTTCCTCAAAACCATCAAGAACATCTAACTTCATCAAAGATAGTTCATCACAACCATTCAGACGCGCTGCGTGACGAGTTGCTACTGCATCAAACCAACCACAACGACGTGCACGTCCAGTTGTCGTTCCAAATTCATGTCCTTGTTCACCAAGACGTTTTCCATCTTCACCAAAATCTTCTGATGGGAATGGTCCATTACCAACACGAGTACAGTATGCTTTTACAATTCCGATAACTTTACCAATGTTTTTAGGATTGATTCCAAGACCTGTACACGCACCAGCACTAACTGTTGCAGATGAAGTCACATAAGGGTATGTTCCATGGTCAATATCAAGAAGTGTACCTTGTGCTCCTTCTAAAAGAATTCTCTTCTTCTCATCAAGTGCTTTCCATACCATCTGAGTAGTATCCGTGATAAAAGGCGCAAGTTTAGCCTTGTAACCCTCTAACTCTGCAAGAAGTTCAGACTCTTTTGGCGTAGCAATTTCATAAATATCAAATATTTGTCTATTTTGCTCAAAGTACTCAATAATAGATGCACAGAGTTTTGTAGAATTTAAAAGTTCACCAACACGAAAACCTGTACGATTAATCTTATCAGAATAAGCAGGCCCGATTCCCTTACCTGTTGTACCGATAGCTTTGTCACCTTTGAGTCTCTCTTTGGCTTGATCAATAAGCGCATGGTAAGGAAGATTCAGATGTGCTTTATCAGAGATAAAAAGACGACCCTCTAAATTTTCAAATTGAACCATCTCTTTTATAATTGATTCTGGAGAAAGAACGACTCCGTTTCCAACTACATTTATAGCTTGAGGGTTCAAAACACCAGAAGGAATAAGGTGTAGTGCATATTTTACACCATCTACCCAGATAGTGTGTCCAGCATTGTGTCCACCTTGTGAACGACAAACCATGTCATATTCACAAGCTAATCTATCTACTATCTTCCCTTTTCCTTCGTCTCCCCATTGAATACCTACAATTAAATCTGCTTGCATAATTTCCTCTTTTCTCTCTAATATTTATTTTGTTAATGTTTCACAAAGTGCATCTGTATAAATCGCAAATCCAACTGATGTTAAGTCTGCATTTTTATATCTTCCACCGCGAGCGTACACTTCATTTTTATCTATAATTCTAAAAAACAACTCATCATAGTAGAGCATTTTTGCATAGTACATTGGAGCTAAAACACTGTTATCGCATGATGATTCTGAACACAGCTCTTTCATCTTTTTTAGTTCTGTTTTTATAGCTTCTGGAGCTATTGCGATAACTTCATCAATTTGCTCTACATACTGTAGATAGACAAGTTTTTCAACCCAATCAACTTTTAAGTTTAAAAACTTTTCTATATTTATATGGCGAAAGTCATCTATACTGAGCTCATCAAACATTGCAACTAAAATCTCTGGAATTTTAATATTTGAAATTTGAACTAAAGGCTTAACATTTAGCTTATCAAAAATTTCAGTCGCTAAACTCAAAACAGATGAAAGTTTTTTCTCACCCATAAACTCAACACCGACTTGATACTGCTCCGTAGTTGGGTATGTCACAACAGGCTGAATATAGAACCACTTTTTCTGACTTGTATTTGTTCCAAGGCGCTTTTCTATAATTCTCACTACATCGATAGTTGAGTCAGCTCTTAAAGAGAGTGCGTTGTTTTTTTCATCATTTACTTTGATGAGTTCTTTCTCATCAGCGATACTCTGATGCTGGTGATATGAAAAAATAGGAGTTACTATCTCCTCAAAACCATTGGTATCTAAAATTTCACTCGCTATATTCTCAATACTGCGCTTTACCTTAGCAGATGCACCAAAGTAGAGTTTTGAGCCGTTAGGTATTTCATGTTCAAGTATCATTATTTACTCATTCCAAAAGTTATCTCGTTAAAAATTCTGTTTGCCGTTCCATCATATGGTCGACGACCTAGTTTTGCAAGAGTTAATTCAACTGCATTGACAACCCATGCCATCTCATAGTTTGAAATAAGTCCCATCTGATTAATTCTAAAGATTTTACCTTTTAGATGGTCTTGTCCACCTGCAACATTTACATCAAAGTCAGTTTTTAAAAGTGTTCTAATCTCTGCTGCATCTGCATCATCGATTGTTGTCATTGACTTCGCTGGTGATGATGGATATACATGTAAACCGAGTGCTTCTAGAGCACTCTTGACCGCCTGAGCTCTTGTTGCAGTATCTTCATAAAGTTTCTCAATGCCACCATCGGCTTCAATAGTCTCTAAAACTTCTAAAAGTCCTATGATTAATGTTGTAGCAGCAGTATAAGCTGTAGTGTTCTGTTTCTGTTTTTTAATTTCAGAAGCTAGATTTAAATAATATCCTCTACCAGAACCGATAGTCTCTATTGCTGCGTTTGAGAGACCAAGAAGTGCGAGTCCAGGAGGAAGCATAAGTGCTTTTTGACTCCCAGCAATTAGACAGTCGATATGTGTCACATCAATTTTCTCAACGCCAACAGCTGTAATCCCATCAGCAATAATCATAATATTTGGATTTATCTCTTTAACCGCTTTGGCTAATTCTTCTACGGGGTGACGAAGCCCACCTGCTGATTCGCTAATCTGTACTGCAATAGCATCAATATCTGCGTTTGCTTTTACTGCTTCTACTAGCGCTTCAATACTTACTGGCGTATTCCACTCATTTTTAATCTCAATATTTTTAAGGCCATGTGCAAGTGCAATTTTTCCAAAACGCTCACCAAATTTTCCAGAATTTACACTTAAAAGAGTATTTTTACAGAGGTTTATAACTGCTGCTTCCATCGCTCCTGTTCCACTTGATGCAAGCATAATTACTTCATCAGTTTTAAAAAGCTTGAAAAGATGTTTTCTAGTAGTCTCAAAAATAGCTTCAAATTCTGGCGTACGGTGATGCATAGTTTCATCACTCATTGCATTACGAACATTTTGAGGTACTGGAGTTGGACCAGGAGTAAAAAGTAACATATATATTTTCCTACGAAATTAATTAGGGTGTTTAAAAATAAAACCTCGTATTGTATCGAAATAAGTTTAAACTTTAGAAATATGCTAAAATAGCGCCACAAAAAGGAATAACTTATATGACAATCTTTGATTCAATAATTTTAGGTGTAATAGAAGGCTTTACAGAGTTTTTACCAATATCCTCTACAGGGCACTTAATAGTAGCAAGTTCATTTTTAGGCATAGACCAAACAGCAACAACAAAAGCGTATGAAGTAATTATTCAATTTGCTGCAATACTTGCTGTGGTCCTGAACTACAAAGAAAAATTTACCATCAAAAAAATAGATTTGTGGACAAAGGTGTTTCTTGCATTTATTCCAATTGGGGCGGTGGGATTTATTTTTTCCGACCAGATAAAAGATCTTTTTTCCATTCAAGTCGTTGCTATTATGTTCATTATTGGCGGTGTCATCTTTTTGCTCGTTGAGAAATTTTTTATTCCAACAGAGACCCATCTTATTGATGACATTGAAGATGTAACCCTCAAACAAGCAATGATAATAGGATTTGCTCAGGTTTTCGCTCTTGTTCCAGGGACAAGTAGAGCTGGTTCTACTATCATTGGTGCGCTTTTAGTTGGACTCAGTAGAAAAGCAAGTGCTGAATTTAGTTTTTTACTCGCCTTTCCTGTTATGAGTGCAGTAACTGCTTATGATTTGTTAAAACACTATAATGATTTTAGTAACGAAAGCATGACAACCTTAGCCGTTGGTTTTGTAGTCTCCTTTATAGTTGCCTATCTAACCATAAAACTCTTTTTAGCCTTTTTAGAAAAGTTTACATTTGTTGCTTTTGGTATCTATAGAATCATTTTTGGAGTTTTACTTCTCGTTATTTTTAGTTAAGCATAATATCTAACAACTGGAACAGTAATTGCTTGTAACTCTTTAACAATGTTAAAGGAGATATCATGCACGCAGTGACACGATATAACGACCATCTACATATGTTTATGATTCGATTAGAAAAACTCTTTTATGATATGAGTCGTAAATTTTTATAAAGTATCTAAGATTCTTTTTGCAAGACTTAGTGCTTTAGAGCGATGAGATAATTTTTTCTTAATTGCATCATCAAGTTCGCCCAATGTTTTATCATAACCACTCGGGACAAACATTGGGTCATATCCAAAACCACCCTCACCTCTAATCTGCGTTATTGCATCTCCATACATCCAGCCATGAACACAGTACTCACCCGATGCCGTCACTATAGCTATTGCCGCTGTATAATGTGCAGGTGAAGAGTCGACATTTTTAGCTTTAATATCATCAACTAATTTGTACAAATTATCTTTATCATCTGCATCTTGACCAGCATATCTCGCACTGTATATTCCAGGTGCACCATCCAAAACATCAACACTAATGCCACTATCATCAGCCATAACAATAACATCCTCATCATTAAGAGCTTTGAAAACTGCTCTTGCTTTTATGAGAGCGTTTTCTTTAAATGTATCTGCATCTTCTATGATTTCAAACTCATCTATAAGCTTACTATAGGGGATTATCTCATACTTTTCGCAAAGCGCTTTTATCTCTTTAACTTTGCCTTTATTAGATGTAGCTAAAACTAATTTCAAATCTTGTTCCTTATAGTGTATATAATAATCTTTTAAATATAATGGCGAAATTATACAATACAAAAGGCTTTATATGTTTAAAAAAGTGTTTCCCCTCTCATCAATTTTATTTTTAAGATTTTTAGGACTCTTTTTAGTCCTGCCAGTGTTATCAGTCTATGCTCTTGATCTTGAAGGTGCAACTCCTTTTCTAGTGGGTATTATTGTAGGTGGTTACGCTTTAACGCAAGCAATTTTTCAAGTTCCATTTGGAAGTATGAGTGATAAGATAGGGAGAAAACCAACTATTTTATTTGGTCTTATAATCTTTTTAATCGGTTCACTCATCTGTGCATATTCAACTGATATATATACGCTTATGTTTGGACGATTTTTACAAGGGGCTGGTGCTATTGGTGCAGTTGTTACCGCTATGATTGCGGATTTAGTTGAAGAGTCTGTTCGTGGAAAAGCTATGGCTATCATGGGTGGTTTTATTGCTATGAGTTTTGCTTTTGCTATGGCTCTAGGACCTGTTATCGCTTCAAATTTTGGTATCAGCGCAATCTTTTTAATAACAGCTCTTTTAGCAGTGATTGCGATTGGAGTTCTTTTTATAAAAGTGCCAACTCCTCCAAAAATTAAACATATCTACCACGGTACAGTAAAAACATCTGATATCTTAAAAGACAATAACCTTTTAAATATGATTATCATAAACGCAATGCAAAAAGGTCTTATGACTATGGCATTTGTACTTATCCCTATCATTCTGATAAAACCAGAGTATGGTTTTGGATGGGAAAAATCAGAGCTGTGGATGGTCTATGTTCCAGCTATGGTAGCAGGACTTATTGCTATGGGCCCAGCGGCTGTATTTGGTGAGAAGAAAAACATACCTAAGCAGATATTTGTAATCTCAATAGTGCTCTTTTTAGCATCATTTCTCATCATGGGATTTACAACTTCTAGTACTCTTTTCATTGTTGGTGTTGTCTTATTCTTCATTGCCTTTAATATGATGGAACCGCTCGTGCAATCTATGATATCTAAATTTGCAAAAGTACATCAAAAAGGTGCCGCGCTTGGTATCTCTAACTCTGTTGCATACTTCTTTACATTTTTAGGAGGAACATTTGCAGGTCTCTATCTTGATGTTAGTGACAGAGGAACTCTTGCAACTACTATCTCTGTTGTTATTGTATTGTGGTTAATCTGGACACTACTCAAACTACAAAACCCTCTCAAACACTCTCATTTATATGTAGCAAACCCTGAGGTGGATTTTGATAAATTACATGCTCTTGAAGATGATAATATTGCGGAGTGGTATATAAATGAGACAGAAGATGTTGCAGTTATAAAATATGTTACTGATTCAATAAAAGAGGATGAATTAAGAGCGAAAATCTCTCTAAAATAACTCCAATATATGCATACTGGAGTTACTTTTAGATTATTTTTTAGTGCTCATATCACCAAACTGTGAGCCCATACTTGTTATATCTGAACCACTAAGTCCTAGTTCATTTAACAAAGTATCTACGATTGGTGCTTGTGCTTTAAACTTCAATGCACTATTTACAAGCTGGTCTGGTAGCGTTGTATCACCAGAAGATGCTGTAGTAGTGCCATCTCCATTATTTACTTGAGTTAGTCCATCAACTTGCATAATTTTTATGCTTTCGATTTTTTCCATAGGTCTTACAGACTCTTCAATAATTTTTGGTAAATACTCGATGAGTTTCATCTTAACCTGCATTGCAATCTGTTCTTCTGAGAGGAAATTCGACGCTTCATTGATAGCTTTTTTACCATCTGCATCAACGTTATAACGTATAGCTGCAGCTTCTGCTTCAAGCTTTTCTGCTTGTGCGAGCCCCTCAGCTGAGATTCTTGCTTTATCCGCTTCACCTTGTGCGAGAGTTCTTTGTGCCTCAGCTGTATCATCTGCTGCTTGTTTCTCTGCCTCTGCCCCTACTTTAATGCTGATAGCTTCTCTCTCAGCAATCTGTCTCGCTTCAATAAGCTCAATAACTTTTTGTCTCTCTGCTTTTTCACTCTCTCTTACTGTAACAACTTGCTCTTCTGCTTTTACAGCTTCTGCTCTTGCTATATCAGCTTGTGTATTTGCGATTGATTGCTCTTTTGATTTTTCAGATATAGCTATATCTTTTTCCTGTTGTGATATCTCGATGCTTTTTCGCTTTTCAATCTCTTTTTGCTCTACGAGTTGCTCTTTTGCAATTCTGTCTTGCTCAATTGCTCTCTCAGATGCTATCTCTTTTTGTTGAATATCTTGATTTGCTACAATTCTTGCATTTTCTGCTGTTCTTTGGTTATCAGCCTCTTCACGAGCAATTTCTGAAGATTGTTCAGCCTTTCTAATGGAGATTTCTCTCTCTTGAGCTAATCTAGCATACTCTTCTTCTTTTTGAATCTCTAAAGAGTACTGTTCAGTTTCAAGGTTTTTTCTCTCAATCTCGATATTTGTATCTCTCTCTATATCATTTCTTTTTTTTCTGCGTAACTCTATCTCTTTTGTTAAAAGAGTCAAACCTTCCGCATCAAATGCATTATCTGGATTAAAAAACTTTTTATTTGTTTGGTCAAGTCCAGTTAACGATACAGATTCTAACTCCAATCCATTTTTTAGTAAATCTTCTGACACAACTTGTTGCACTTTTTGAACAAAGTCAACTCTCATCTCATGAAGTTCAACCATCTGCATCTCAGCAGCAACTGCACGAAGTGAATCTACAAACTTACCTTCAATCAACTCTTTAAGGCTCTCAATTCTAGTTGTTTTATCCCCTAATGATTGCGCCGCTTGCGCTATCGAATCAGCTGTTGGACGAACACGAACATAAAACTCTGCCAAAACATCAACTCTCATTCTATCTTTAGTAATTAACGCCTGTTCATTTGCTCTTTTTACTTCTAAACGCAGAGTGTTCATATTTACTGGAATAACTTCATGTAGTACTGGTAGTACTAAAGCACCACCATTCATAATGACTTTTTCTCCACCTAAACCAGTTCTTACAAAAGAAATCTCTTTGGAAGCTCTTTGATAGAGTCTTGCAAATATAAGACCTATAGTCACTAAGGCTATAATTATTATAGCTGGTATAATTAAGTTTGGTAACATCTGTTCTAACATTTAAATCCTTTAGTTTTGTAATGAACTATGTTCATTTTTGATGGCGTAAAAACCATTTATATTCTGTTTTGACAAAAGCACATCTTCGCCTTGCATAAACTCTATACCCTCTGCATCTGGCTCAATCATAAAATAATGCGTCTGTCCATGTTTATCTTTTATTTTTCCCTCTGCAGGTGAGCCATAACTTGCTTTTCCAAGTGTGATAGTCGCCACTTTTCCTATAAAACTCTCTTGTGAGAGTGCACTTGTTTCATCTTTAGGCATTATTTTCTCAAGTATAGATGTAAATAATCTAACAAAAGGAAGAGTAATAACCAAAGCTATTGGTGCTACTATCACTTGAGCTATAAGAGATGATGTAAGTGTGTAAAAAAAGTATTGCAAAGTGTAGCCAACAAGGCCAAAAGCTGTTAAAAAACAGACAAAGATGATTAATACTGGAACTTTTCCGTAGTTTAACCAACTCAGTAATCTACTAAGCACACCCTCTGAGACATCTGTACTCCCTATCTCAACATCTACATCAGGAAAGATAGTTTCTAAAAAAGATGAAAAACCAAATCCCAGTAGTGTTGTAATCCCTTCTAATATAGAAATTAATAGCATTACACCTAAAGCTATTGTAAAAAAGGAATTTGAGTCGTGATTAATGAATTCTAATAATGTCATTCTTTATTTGCTTTGATAGCATTGAGTCTTTCTTGAATACGATTATTTCGTGTCAACTCTTCAAGTTGTGCAAGTTTAGATTCATCAGTCTCTTTTGATAATGGTACATTTATACCCATCGCACGATTAAATGCTGATTCGGATTTAGAAACATTTTGTTTCACATCCGAATCTTGGAAACTAGCACTACTAGTTGTTTTTTTTCGCTCTTTAAATCTATGTAGCTCATCACTCATCTCACGATGTTTTGCTTGGAGAGCTGTTATATAGCTCTCTAACTCTTCTATCTCTTTGGAGTTGTTCTCTAAAGATTTTTTCAGTACAGGAATTTGTGCTTCTATATCCATCTGCTTTGATATGGCTGCCTCAGCTAAATCTTCTCTATTTTCTTTGAGTGCAATATCTATCTGTTGTGTTAATTCTTTATGTTTTATCTCTTCAGACTCTATACGATCTTGTATATTATGTTGCATCACTATAACTTTGCCAAGTTCATGTCGAACTTCTGAAGTTGCTGATTCAATCTCTCTAATACTCTCTTGCATCACAATCTCAGGAGAAATATTCTCTGCAGCATCTACTAAAGCATTAATGCTTCCCGATATTAATCTACTTACACGATTTGTTATATTTTCACTCATAATCATCCCTTTAATTTAATAATATTACTTACTGCTAATAAATAAGTAAAATCATGTTAAAGATAATACTCAAAAGAATATAAATTTGCAATAATTTAATGATTTTTTGTAATTAAATTGTTATTATTGAAATAATTACAAGAGTGATGTAATTTCAAGGCGCATAGTGAGGAAGCGTACTAATGTACGTAACGAGCGTAGCAACACTGAAAGTGCGTCGCTATTTTGATTTTAGAACTATTTTTGAGGTGTTACATACATATTGAAGTAACGCCCTTCAAACTTAGGTGGTTTTTCCATAACACCTATGTCTTCAACCATTGGCCAAACGCGAAGTAGAACTTCTTTTCCAGCTTCTGGATGAGCCATTTCACGACCTCTTAAGAATACGCGAAATTTAACATGAAAACCTTTTTCTAAAAATTCTCTTGCATGCTTTACTTTGTACGCAATATCATTTTCAGCAATTTTTACAGATAGTTTAATCTCTTTAACAACTATCTTTACTTGATTTTTACGTTGCTCTTTGAGTTTTTTCTCTTCTTGGTATTTGTATTTACCGTAATCCATAATTTTTGCAACAGGCGGTTTCGCATCTGGAGCGATAAGAACTAAGTCTTGACCTATTTCGTTGGCTTTTTCCATAGCCTCATCAAAAGAGATAATCCCTAGAGATTCTCCCCCATCTACGTTACATCTTAACTCCGTTGCACGGATATCGTCATTCATTATGACACGGTTTTTCTTTTGACTCAAAAATTTACCTCATTTATTTTAGTTTGTATAAGCTTCAAGAAATCCTCTTGGCTTAGGTTGTACTGCTCTCTAGTACGTCTGTCACGAATAGCTACAGTTTTATTTTCTATCTCTTCATCTCCGATAACAACTATCATCGGAACCCTAGTTTTTTCAGCAGTCCTGATTCTTTTATTTAAAGAATCGTTCTTAGCGTATATCTCACTATCGGCATTAATATCGATAAGTTTATCCGATAATTGCTTAGCGTAATCTTTATGCGTTTCTGCAACAGGTACGATAGCTACCTGTGTAGGGGCAATAAACATAGGAAATTCACCAGCATAATGTTCAGTTAAAATTCCGATAAATCTTTCAAAAGAACCAAGAATTGCTCTATGAATCATCACTGGTTGAATCTTATCGTTATCTTCACCATTATATTCTAACTCAAAACGCTCAGGAAGATTGAAGTCTAACTGAATTGTTCCACACTGCCACTCACGTCCAATAGCATCTGTAATTTTAATATCAATTTTTGGACCATAAAAAGCTCCACCACCCTCGTCTATCTCATATGGAAGTTCATTTTTATCCATTGCATTTTTAAGAGCCTGTGTAGAAACTTCCCAAACTTCATCATTTCCTACAGCTTTTTCTGGACGAGTAGAAACCATCATCTTATAATCAAATTCAAAAGTTGTCATAATTTTATCAACAAAATCAACAACTTCGATAATCTGCTCTTCTATCTGTTCAGTTGTACAGAAAATGTGTGCATCATCTTGAGTAAATTCACGAACACGGAAAAGTCCATGAAGTGCACCTGTCATCTCATGACGGTGAACAACACCATACTCAAAATACTTAAGAGGCAGATCTCTATATGAGTGTAGATCTTCTTCGTATACTTTGATATGTCCAACACAGTTCATCGGTTTGACACCAAACTCTACCTCATCAATCTCTGTGAAATACATATTTTCACCATAATTTTGGTAGTGTCCAGATGTTTTCCAAAGGTCAGAGCGAAGCATTTCAGGTCCACGAACAGGCTCATACCCACGTTTACGGTGAGCTTTGAAAAGTAGTGACTCTAATCTAGCACGAAGACGTCCACCAGCTGGAAGCCAGATAGGAAAACCAGCTCCAACCTCTTCACGGAAACTAAAAAGCTTCATCTCATTTCCAAGTTTACGGTGGTCACGCTTTTCAGCTTGAGCTATCATCTCCATATGCGCTTTTAGTGACTCTTTATCTGCAAACGCTATACCATATATACGAGTTAGCATCTCATTTTTAGAATCTCCACCAAGATATGCACCAGCTATTTTAGTAAGTTTAAAATATCTAATCAGTCCAATAGTAGGCAAGTGAGGACCACGACAGAGGTCTTCAAATTCACCCTGCTTATAGATAGAGACTGTGTCATCAGGAATTCTATCCATTACTGCTAGTTTTAAATGGTCATCTGCAAACTTTGCTTTTGCTTCATCCATAGAGATTGAGTATTTCTCAATCGGATACTTTTTCTTTGCAAATGAAAGCATCTGTTTTTCTATCTTTTTAAGATCACCCTCACCTATCTCAGATTCAGTTTTAAAGTCATAGTAAAAACCCTCTTTTACAGTTGGCCCTACAAAAAACTTTGCATCTGGGTAGAGAGACTTTATAGCTTGTGCCATAAGGTGAGCTGTTGAGTGACGGAGCACTTCTAAAGAGTCTGCAGAGTTATCAAGGTGAATCTGTTCACCCTCAAAGCCTAACTCTTGTGCAGTCTGTAAGTCAATGATTTCGTCATTGTGTTTTATTGCGATTGCGTTCACTTCTAAATTTCCTTCTTATAATTGAGTTTTTAATACAGCACCGTTTGATGCGTTTGAAACTAAAAGAGAGTAGCGTTTCAGCCATTTTGATTTCACTTCATTTACATGAGGTTTCCATGCGGCTCTTCTTTTAGCAATAATCTCTTCATCAACATTAAGTTGTAAAAGGTGCTTGTCCGTATCTAACTCTATCTCATCGCCATCTTCTACAAGTGCAATAAGTCCACCCTCAGCAGCTTCTGGAGAGATATGACCAATAGAAGCACCACGAGTTGCACCTGAGAAACGGCCATCAGTGATAAGTGCAACAGACTCACCAAGACCCATACCCATGATAAGTGAAGTAGGAGCAAGCATCTCTTGCATACCTGGACCACCTTTTGGACCCTCATAACGAATAACTACAACATCGCCAGCTTTTACTTTATGCGACATAATTCCAGCAAGTGCTTCTGGTTGAGAGTTAAAACATACCGCAGTACCTTTGAACTGCTTCATGTTTCCGGTTATACCTGCAGTTTTTACAACAGCACCCTCTAAAGCAAGGTTACCAAAAAGAATAGAAAGACCACCAACTTGAGAGTAAGCATTTTCATTTGTATGGATGATACTCTCATCTAAGATTTTCGCTCCTGAGATTCTCTCCTCAAGTGTTTCTCCTGAAATCATTAATGAATCCATATTGAGAAGACCACCGCGACGTGCAACTTCACTCATTACTGCGTTTACGCCACCTGCTCTGTTTACATCATCCATATGTACTGTGCTTAATGATGGAGATATTTTAGCAATATGCGCAACTTTATCTGCTATTTTATTGATGTTTTCTATCTTATAATCAATATCTGACTCTCTAGCGATTGCTAAAAGGTGTAGTACTGTATTTGAACTTCCACCCATTGCCATATCTACAACAAATGCATTATGAATCGCTTTTTCATTTAAAATATTTTTCATTTTATATTTTGAGTTGTCTTCCATCTTTGCCAACTCAACAACACGACGTGCTGCTTTTTTAACAAGCTCGATTCTCTCAGGAGTCATCGCTAAAATAGTTCCATTTCCTGGAAGTGCAATACCCATAGCTTCACAAAGCGTGTTCATAGAGTTTGCTGTAAACATTCCTGAACATGAACCACCCGATGGACAAGCTTCACACTCAATCTCATACAATTCTTCATCACTCATCTTGCCCTCAGCGTGCTTACCAACCGCTTCAAACGCAGTAGCAAGGTCAATAGGTGTACCATCTGCTTTATGCCCAGCAGCCATAGGACCACCTGAAACAAAAATAGTAGGAACATTAACTCTTAGTGCACCCATAACCATACCCGGAACAATTTTGTCACAGTTAGGGATACAGATCATTGCGTCTAGTTGATGGGCATTCATAACAGTCTCAATAGAGTCAGCAATAATTTCACGAGAAGGTAATGAGTAAAGCATACCTTCATGTCCCATAGCTATACCATCATCAACACCGATAGTATTAAATACAAATGGCACACCACCCGCTTCACGGATAGCTTCTTTTACAATCTCTCCATACTCATGCAGGAAAAAATGCCCCGGAATAATGTCGATATAGCTGTTTGCAATACCAATAAATGGCTTGTCAAAATCTTCATCTTTTAGTCCAGTTGCTCTTAGTAAAGAACGGTGAGGGGCTTTATCAAAACCTTTTTTTATAATGTCACTTCTCATCCCAATTTCCTATATAGTAGTTTACATATTAATTATAAACGCGATTATACCACTTTTTTTAAAATTTTTTCTGAAAACTCTTTACAAATAAAAATCTATCGGCTATAATTCCACCTCACTTACAAAGTCTGTAAGAGTTTTGCGGGAATAGCTCAGTGGTAGAGCACAACCTTGCCAAGGTTGGGGTCGCGAGTTCGAACCTCGTTTCCCGCTCCATAATTATTATTGTAAACTGTGAATTCATTCATTATGCCCGGGTGGCGAAATTGGTAGACGCAGGGGACTTAAAATCCCCCGGTAGCAATACTGTGCCGGTTCGAGTCCGGCCCCGGGCACCATTGATATGAAAGATACTGGTGCC